>Ga0209013_10000398_pt1 | contig 38526 bp, 39 predicted proteins | sample Cruoilmetagenom2_FD_187291 | JGI IMG/M metagenome (GOLD analysis project Ga0209013, IMG submission 187291) | Oil polluted marine microbial communities from Coal Oil Point, Santa Barbara, California, USA - Sample 2 (SPAdes) (version 2) | ecosystem: Environmental > Aquatic > Marine > Oil seeps ...
GTGCTTTTCGCAAATCGTGCTCCTCAACGTAGTGCGACTACGCCTGCGTCGCCCAATTCGCGAAAATCCCAACATCTGGCTACCCTTCGCCACCCTCGCCACGAAACCCGGTGAGAAGACCGGGTTAGAAGCTTCCGAGGGCTTCGCGTTCGTCGTCAAAGACGTCAAACACGGTGATCAGCTGCGTGACTTGCAAAATGTCGGTGATCTTCGGCGACAGGTGCATCAGCTTGAGCTTCCCACCTCGTTTGGTGACGGTGGTGTAACAGGACACCATCTCGCCGATTCCGGAAGAGTCAATTGCCGTGACGCCACCGAGATCGAGAATGACGTCGTGCTTGCCATCCTCGATGGCTTCGTCAATCAACTCACGAATCTTCACGTCACCGGCGCCAATTGTAATTTTCCCGGAAAGCTCGATGACACGAATGTCGCCCACGTCTCGGACACTGCTCTTCATAACTCACTCCTTTGTCGGAGACCGTCCATGGGTCGAGACACCGCTCAACTCAGGACCGGCCGCTGTCAGTTTGGTCGAGATCGCGAATCATCACAACAGCCGTTCCACCGGTTGGTGCCGGGCCGAACTCGACACGGTTCATGAACTGTCGCATGTAAAAGATACCCCGTCCACTCGGTCGCAGCAAATTTTCGGCGGTGGTTGGATCGGGCACGTCCGCCGGGTCAAATCCATCACCCTCATCTTCAACTCGAATGGTCGCGGTCGAATTTTCGATCGTCAAGAATACCCGCACGACCCGGTCGGGATTCTGTCCGTTGCCGTGGCGCACCGCATTCGCCAACGCTTCTCGCAGCGCGGTCAGCAGCCAGTACTCTTCATCGGTCTTGCAACCCGCGCGCCGGCACAGATCGAGCAGCGTTCGTTCGGCGACTTCGATATTTTCGAAACGACTCGCCATGACGAGTGAGGCCGTCAACTTTTCCTTGGAGGCCATTCCGGTCAGTCGCCGCCAGGGGAGTTGGCGTCTTCGACACCGTCGGCTTCAGGTTCGACCATCTGCAAAACCCACTGGTGGAAGTTGGTCTCGGCAGCCGTGACAGGTATTGCGAGTATTTCGGGTAGCTCGTATGAGTGGTACTCCCTGATCGCCAAAGAGACCTGCTCGAAGAGCTTTTCCGGAGTCTTGATCAAGAGCAGGTACTCGGTGTCCTCACAGACCTTTCCCTTCCACCGATAGATGGAACGAAGACAAGGAACAATATTGATGCACGTGGCGAGGCGGCGCGTGATGAGCTCCTCGGAGATCTCCACCGCCTGCTGCTCGGTACCCACGGAGGTCATCACCAGGGAGATCTTTTCGAGATCGGTCATAGTCGAAAATTAACCGAGATCGACACATGAGTCAAGATGAAAAGCGGCGGCCCTTCTCCCCCGGCGCGGGCCGTTGACGCGAGAAATCGGTCAATAGCGTCGCAGAAGGCCGACGACAATACCCTGCACCTGAACATCATCAGCCGGTACGATCATCGTCGGCATGGCCGGATTGGCGGGTTGGAGCCGAAGGGTGGTCGCATTTTCCCGGTAGATTCGCTTGAGCGTCACCTCGTCGGCGACCAGCGCCACCACCATCTCGCCGTCAGCCGCCGTCTGAGCTCGCTGCAATACCACCATGTCGCCGTCGTGGATCCCGTCCTCGATCATCGAGTCTCCGCGCACCCGAAGAACATAGTGGTCGCCGCCGCGGAGAAAATCACCGGGCACGGAGACCCTCTCATCGCCAGGTATGGATTCGATGGGCGCACCGGCGGCAACGACGCCGAACAGAGGCAGCTCAGACGCCTGCGGGTAGTCGGATTTCGCCGGTGGTAGAACGAGGCCCCGTTTCTGGTGTTTCCGCCGCTCGAGATACCCCTTGCGTTCGAGATGGGCCACGTGTTTCTGGGCACTGGCGGTGCTCCGAAAGTCGAAGGCGTCCGCGATTTCCTGTAGGGTCGGGGCGACGCCGTCGTCCGTGATTCGGTGTTCAATAAACCGCAAGACGTCGCGTTGCCGTTCGGTGAGATAAGCCATCCCATCGCCTCCCATTTCGACCATAGGCGATAATAAGGCGTAAGTCAATACCATTTCAATACGGAGGGCGCGCCTGAACGCGCGCCCTCCGTATTGAAATGGTATTGGTCGGGGCGAGTGGACTTGAACCACCGGCCTCACGGTCCCGAACCGTGCGCTCTACCAGACTGAGCTACGCCCCGAGGAACAGGGATTCTAGCCGATACGGCGCGCAATGGCAATGGCCGCCATTTGACACCCGTGCCCCGTCCTCGCTACGGTGCGCTTCGAAGCGTGTGGAAGGGGAAACACGATGGCGAAAGAGCGCGCACAGTGGACAGGCCGCCTGGGGTTTGTCTTGGCAGCTGCCGGCAGCGCCATCGGTCTCGGGAATCTCTGGAAGTTTCCGTATATCACTTATGAAAACCACGGCGGCGCGTTTGTGCTCGTATATCTGGCCGCCATCGCGGTGGTTGGGGTGCCCATCATGATGGCGGAGATCCTGCTTGGTCGACGTTCTCAGAAGAACGCGGTCGGTGCATTTCGTGTCCTCGGGCAGGACAAGCCCGGCGGACGCCTGTGGCAGGGAGTGGGGTTTCTCGGCGTCATGACCGGTTTTGTCATCCTCTCGTACTACAGCGTGATTGCGGGATGGACCATCCGCTACATCATGATGGCGGTATCCGGCGAGCTCGGAAGCCTCGCGCACGACCCGGCGCATCTGCAGGCGTTTTTCGGTGACTTTCTCGGCAATCCGTATCAACAGATCGTGTTTCACTCGCTCTTCATGGGGGCAACGATTGGGATTGTTTACTTCGGCGTTGGAAGGGGCATCGAACGCGCCGCCAAGTTGCTCATGCCGCTGCTGCTGTCTATTCTCGTCATCCTCGCGATCTACTCGTTCTGGACCCCCGGATTCGCCGAGGCGATGCATTTCCTCTTCCGTCCCAACTTCAACGAGCTCTCAGCGAGTGGCGTGCTCGAAGCCCTCGGCCATAGCTTCTTCACCCTCAGCCTGGGCATGGGGGCCATGCTCACGTATGGCAGCTACATGCGAAAGCAGGACTCCGTTCCGCGCGCCGCCCTGACGATCTGTGCGCTCGACACCATGATCGCGATCATGGCGTGCATCATCATGTTCTCGATCATATTCAGCTTCGACTTCGAGGTCACAAAGAGCTCGACGATATTGTTCACCACCCTGCCGGTGGTGTTCTTCCAACTGCCCGGAGGGGCGGCAGTGAGCGCGCTCTTTTACACGCTCGTGGCTTTTGCTGCGTTGACCAGCACGATCAGCCTGCTCGAGGTGGTGGCGAGCTACGCCATCGACGAGCTTGGATGGGGCCGCCGACGTGCGACCCTGACCATGGGAGTGGCGATTCTCGCCTTTGGCATTTTGAGCGCCATCAGCCTCGGCGGCAACGCCGCACTGTCGAGCTTCAACCTCATTGGGCGATCATCGACGGCCGGAGTTTTCGGCACCCTCGACTATCTCGCCAGCAACTGGTTCCTGCCGGTCGGAGGCCTCATGATCGCACTCTTCACCGGTTGGATTCTCAGCCGTGACGAGACCAGGGAGGAGCTCGAGGAGGGCAACGGTCCATTGGGCTGGGCGTTCCCGATATGGCGATTTCTCATCAGAGTCGTCGCTCCGGCCGCCGTCGGCGCCATCATCGTCAGTGTGATCCTCGGCGCCGAGTATCAGTAGGAGCCGATAGCAGCGCTGATCCTCGCCTCGGCGAGCCTCAGCGCCGCATCGAGCTCGAAAAACTCGTCCGCGGATGCCGATTTGAGCGCCTCCCGTGCCTCGGCGGCCACGAGACGTGCGGACTCGACATCGATCTCGTCGACGGCCTCTGCGATGGTCGCGAGCACCGTCACCGCATGCGGTTGAACCTCGGCGATGCCGCCCTGGACCACGAGACGACCGGTGCTGTCGCCGTCGGACCATTTGACCTCGCCGGTGCCGAGGGAGGTCAGGAGCGGCGTGTGACCCGGCAGGATTCCGAGCTCCCCGAGGGCGCCGGGAATTCTGACCTCATCGGCGCGGCACTCGAGGACGCGGCAGCGGGGCGTCACGACGTCGAGGCGCAGGCGCTCGGCCACCTCAGCCCTCCGCCTTCATCTTCTCGGCCTTTTCGATCGCCTCCTCGATGCCACCAACGTAGAGAAACGCCTGCTCGGGAAGATCGTCGAGCTCGCCGTTGACCAACATCTTGAAGCCCTTGATGGTGTCCTCAACCTTGACGTAGCGCCCCTTCATCCCGGTGAATTGCTCGGCGACGTGGAACGGTTGGGAGAGGAATCGTTGGATCTTGCGCGCGCGGGCCACCGTCAGCTTGTCGTCTTCCGCAAGCTCATCGATGCCAAGAATGGCAATGATGTCCTGCAAATCCCTATACTTCTGGAGAATCCTCTGAACCTCACGCGCCACAATATAGTGTTCGTCACCAACGATTGTGGGGTCGAGGATGCGTGAGGTCGAGGCGAGCGGGTCAACCGCTGGGTAGATGCCGAGTTCGGCGATTTGTCGCGACAGCACCGACGTGGCGTCGAGGTGGGCGAAGGCGGCGGCCGGCGCCGGATCTGTGAGGTCGTCGGCCGGCACATAAATCGCCTGCACCGAGGTGACCGAACCGGTTTTTGTCGAGGTGATGCGTTCTTGGAGCTCACCCATTTCGGTGGCGAGGTTGGGTTGGTAGCCGACCGCCGACGGCATGCGGCCGAGCAACGCCGAAACCTCCGATCCGGCCTGGGTGAAGCGGAAAATGTTGTCGACAAAGAGGAGAACGTCCTGTCCCTCGGAATCGCGGAAATACTCGGCAACCGTGAGGGCGGTCAGACCGACGCGAAGACGGGCGCCCGGCGGTTCCGTCATCTGGCCGTAAATCAGGGCGGCCTTGGAGTTTTCCCAACTCTCGGGGTCGATGACCCCCGCCTCAGTCATCTCTAGCCACAGATCGTTGCCCTCGCGGGTCCGTTCTCCAACTCCGGCAAAGACCGAAAAGCCGCCGTGCTGGAGCGCCACATTGTTGATCAGCTCCATGATGATCACGGTCTTGCCAACGCCGGCGCCACCAAAGAGACCCGTTTTCCCGCCCTTGGTGTAGGGCTCGAGCAGATCGACAACCTTGATGCCGGTCTCAAACATCTCGGTCTCGGTGGATTGCTCGGAAAGGGGCGGCGCTTCACGGTGGATCGGCAGGCGCCCCTCCGCGTCCACCGGTCCCTTGCCGTCCACCGGATCTCCGAGCACGCCGAGGACGCGGCCGAGAGTCGTCCGTCCCACCGGAACCGTAATCGGCTGGCCGAGGTCGGCGGCCCTCATCCCCCGAACCATGCCGTCGGTAGGCTCCATGGCGATGCACCGAGCTCTGTTTTCGCCCAGGTGCTGAGCGACCTCGACGGTGACATCGATGGGCATCTCTCCAAGCTCACCGTCATCGACGATGTGGACGGCATTGAGAATCGCCGGCAGGTGCTGGTCGGGAAACTCCACATCCACCACCGGACCGATGATTTGGACGACGCGCCCGCTGACTTGATCATTCATAAATTCTCGACTCCCTATCCCTCGAGCGCCTGCGCGCCGGAGACGATCTCGATCAGTTCCTTGGTGATGGCGGCCTGACGCGTGCGGTTGTACAGCATCGTCAGGGCATCGATCATGTCGCCCGCATTGCGGGTGGCCGCACTCATGGACGTCATTCTCGCCGCATGCTCGGCCGCCGCGGAATCATAGAGCGCCCGCTGCACCTGGGTCTCGATGTGCAGGGGAAGAAGCTCCGCAAGAAGCGTCTTGGCATCCGGCTCGTACAGGTAGTCCACCTGTGCCTCATCGTCGCCGGCAGCGGCGGGCGGCGGTTCGATCGGCAGCAGGCGCTCGATCACGATATCTTGCCGGATGATGTTGACAAAGCTCGAGTAGGCCAGCCACACCGATTCGACCTCACCCGAAGCAAAGCCTTCGATCAGCTGCTTTCCGAGACGGGGACCGTCATCCGCGGTCAACCGGGATATCGTGTCCCGCTCATCGACGGTCAAAGGCCACCGGCGGCGTCGGAAGTAATCGGAGGCCTTGCGCCCGATCACCGCGAGCTCCGCATTCGGCCACCGGTCGCTCTCGAGCTCCCTCTCGACCGCCCGCAGCAGGTTGGCGTTGAATGCGCCACACAGACCCTTGTCGGAAGAAATGACGACGACCCACGTCCGGTCTCCGTCGTGGGACTCGAGCAACGGGTGGCTGGACTCGGTGCGGGCCGCAACATTCGCGAGCACTTGCGAGAGGGTGTCCGCCCATGGTCGGGCATGGGTGATCGCGTCCTGCGCGCGTCGCAGCTTGGCCGCCGCCACCATCTTCATGGCCTTGGTGATCTGCTGCGTGCCCTTGACCGAGCGGATGCGGCGGACGAGGTCCCTAGTGTTCGCCAAGAGCGGCCTCCGGGTGTTCTTTGAGGAAGAGATCGACCGCGGCCGTGATCAGAGCTGACAGCTCGTCCCTCGTCTGATCATCGAGGGCGCCGGTGGCGAGGATCCGATCGAGGGTCTCCGCGCCGTTGTCCCGGGCATAACGATAGAGGTTCGGCATGAAGGCGACGATTGCCGACACCTTCATGTCGTCAAGAAAGCCCTGGGTGCCGGCAAAAATGGAGACGATCTGCAGCTCGACCGGTATCGGTGTGTACTGGCCCTGCTTGAGGATCTCCATCAACCGCTCGCCCCGGGCCAATTGGTTCTGGGTTGCCTTGTCGAGGTCGGAGCCGAATTGCGCGAAGGCCGCGAGCTCGCGGTATTGCGCGAGATCAAGGCGCAACGATCCGGCGATCGCCTTCATCGCCTTGAGCTGGGCGTTGCCGCCGACTCGGCTGACGGACAGCCCGACATTGACGGCCGGACGCTGGCCGGCATAGAAAAGATCGGACTCGAGGTAGATCTGCCCATCAGTGATCGAAATGACGTTGGTCGGGATGTATGCGGAGACATCGCCCATCTGGGTTTCGATCACCGGCAAGGCGGTGAGGCTGCCTCCTCCTTTGTCCTCGTTGAGCTTTGCCGCGCGCTCGAGGAGCCGCGAGTGGAGATAGAAAACATCGCCGGGATAGGCCTCACGGCCGGGTGGCCGGCGAAGGAGTAAAGAGATTTCGCGGTAGGCCTGGGCGTGCTTGGTGAGGTCGTCGTAAAAACACACGGCGTGACCCCCGTTGTACATGAAGTACTCGCCGAGGGCGGCGCCGGCATAGGGCGCAAGGTATTGGAGCGGTGCGGGTTCCGATGCGGTTGCCGAGACCACGATCGTGTGCTCCATGGCGTCGTGCTTCTCGAGGGTGGCTACCACCTGCGCCACCGTCGACGCCTTCTGACCGATGGCGATGTAGATGCAAACGTTGCCGGTGCCTTTCTGATTGATGATGGAATCCAGAATCACCGCAGTCTTTCCGGTTTGCCGGTCGCCGATGATGAGCTCGCGCTGCCCGCGGCCGATCGGGATCATCGAGTCGATGGCGAGAATACCGGTCTGCATCGGCTCCTTCACGGGCTGGCGATCGACAACACCGGGGGCGATGCGCTCGAGAGGGTTGCGATGGGTTGTATCGACCGGTCCCTTGCCGTCGAGCGGGCGACCGAGGGGGTCGACCACCCGACCCACCATGCCCGGGCCGACTGGGATGTCGAGAATCCGCTTTGTGCGCTTAGCCTCATCGCCTTCCTGGATCAGGTGGACCTCGCCCATGAGCACGCAGCCCACGTTGTCGTCCTCGAGGTTGAGGGCGAGGCCGTAGACATCGTGCGGGAGCTCGATGAGCTCTCCAGCCATGACGCCGTCGAGGCCGTAGATCCGGGCGATACCGTCACCGACCGAGATCACGGTTCCGACCTCGGACATGTCGATAGTGCTCTCGAGTCCTTCGATTTGGCGGCGAATGATATCCGCAATCTCAGCGGCTTTGATCTGCATATTCTACCCCTGTTCGATTTCGATCTCTCTGCTCAAACGACCCAGCTCGCCCGCCAGTGAGCCATCGAAGACCCGCGAGCCCACCTGCAGTCGAAAACCACCGAGGAGATGCGGTTTGACCGCAAAGTCGGCGATCACCGATGCGTTCTCCACGGCTCCAATGGCCTGCACCAACAGATCACGTTGGCCGGCGTCGAGGGCGGCGGCGGTCTCGACTCTGGCCCGCGTGCGGCCGAGCGATTGGTCGAGAAGCTCTCTGAACACCGCCGCGATGTCCCCCATGTGCTGCAAACGGTGATGGTTTTGGACCACATGCACAAAGCGGCGGGTCGGCTCCCCGATCTCGAGGGCATCGAGGACTTCCGCAAGAATTGCGCTTTTGACCTCGACGCTCACTGTGGGCGAGACCAACACTTTGGAAAACTCCGGTACCGAGTCGAGGGCGGCGGCGCCCCCGTCAAGCTCTTCCGCCACCCTCTCCCGGCGCTCGATAGTCTCGTCTTTGACGACCGCCGTCAGCGCCTTGGCATATGGCAGTGCTCGAAAGCGGGTCATGCCTGCTCCTTGCTTTCGATGTCGCGCATCGCGTCGAGGCTGCGCTCGAACACGCGCTGACGATCCTCATCGGTCATTTCACGCTCGAGAAGATCCCGGGCGAGCTGAGCCGTTAGATCGGCCGCGTCCTGGGCGAGTCTCGCCCGGGCCTCCGCTTCCCGGCGTGTAATTTCCTCATCAACCCTCTGCAGAAAACGCTTCTCTTCCTGCTTCCCCTGCTCCTCGATCGTGGCCGCCTCCGCCTCGCCGTCGGAGAGGGCGCGGGTCTCGAGCTGGGTAATCTCTTCTTCGAGCCCTGATAACCGCCGGGATACATCCGCTTGGAGGTTGTCGGCCTCTTGCAGTTGCCGCCGCGCATTATCGAGCTCCTCAGCTATCCCATCACGCCGCGACTCCAAAAAGGCAGCCATCGGTCGACCGACATAGCGCTCGAGCAGGTACAAAAAGAGCGTGAGATTGGCCGACAACCAGATGTAGTCCGGCACACCGACATGCTTGGCGCCCTTGTCAACCAGGATGGCAAAGATGAGGGCACATGCGAAGATCAACCCCCAGCCGAAAACCTGCTTCATGAAGCGATCTCCCGTCCAAGGAGGCGGCCTGCAAGCAGGCGGGCCAATTCCTCCGCCTGTTGCTGCAACTCGGAGCGTGCCGCTTCAGCCTCGTGGTCGAGGCCGTCGAGGACCGCCACGAGCCGTTCGTCCGCCCGCGCGCGCGCATCGGCAAGGCCCTTCTGGCGCTCGATCATGGCCGCCTGCCGTGCCTCCGCGCGAACCTTGCCGGCCTCTTTGGCTGCCGTTCCCAACTCATCCTCGACCCGTGCGACAGCCGCGAGATGCTCCTCGTTCTTGGCCGCCCATTCCTGCTGTGCGTCATCGACTCGCCGTTGCCGGTCATCGACCACTGCGCCGACTGGACGGATCAAAAAGCGCTGTACGAGCCACAGCGTCATCCAGAAGCAAACCATCACGAAAAGCAACGACAGATTTGGAGGGGTCATCGGCCGCTCCCGGCTCGATCAGCTCCCATTATCAACATGGGGCGGCTCAAACTACCAAATCCACCAAGCACGGTCAAGATGCCGTGTCCGCCTCCGTTGTGTTTTTTTTCACAGTATTCGCCTCCATACTCACCGACCCCTCTAGAAACGCTCCGTCCTCCATCACAAGGGCCGGTGTCTGAATGTCGGCCCAAACCTTGGCGGTGGTGTGGAGCATGACCTGCTCCGAGGCACGGATGATCCCCCGGACCTCACCTCCGATGACGCAGCGCGCGACCTCGAGCTCGCCCTCGACGGCGCCCCCCTCGCCAACCACGAGCTCGGCCTGAGATCGCACCGTGCCCTCGATGCGTCCATCGACGCGAAAATACGTCTTGAACTCCAACTCCCCGCGAATCGTACATCCCGAATCGACGAAGCCGTTGAGGGACTCTCCACTTCGCGCCATTACTCACCCCCCATCAAGAAATCAAAAACACGTACTAGCTCTTCCTGATTCGAACATGAAATAACGATACGGCCGCCCCGCCGGCGGGGCTGAATTTCGACTGGCGCACCGAGACGCAGGGCGAGCTTGCCTTCGGCCGCCACCAGATTCGGGTCTTTAACCGAACCCGGCCGCATCTTCGTTTTCCGTCCCGCCCCCGCACGCGCCGCGGCCGCCGCTCGTTCGAGCTCGCGGACGCTGAGACCCGTCGCAGCCACCCGTCGAGCCCACTCGCATCGCTCCTCGTCGCCTTCGAACGCCAGTAGGGTTCGGCCGTGAGCGGCCGAAAGACCGCCCCGCTCCACCAGCTCCTGAACTTCAGGCGGAAGTTTGAGCAGACGCAGCGAGTTGGCAACCGTGCTGCGGTCCATTGCCACACGTTTCGCGATCTCGGCCTGTGAGAGACCGAGACTTGTTCGCAGATCTTCGAAGGCGCGAGCCTCTTCCAGTGGCGTCAGATCTTGCCGCTGGAGGTTCTCCACCAGCGCCACCTCGAGCTGCTCGCCATCTACGAGTCGCTCACGAATAACCGCCGGTATCGTCGCCAGCCCCGCCAACCGCGCAGCCCGCCAACGTCGCTCGCCCGTCATCAGCAGGAACCGATCCGGCCCATCCTCGCTGACGAGCACCGGTTGAAGAACGCCGTGTTGTCGAATCGATTCCGCCAGCTCTTCGAGCGTCTGTTCATCGAAACGATGCCGTGGTTGGTGTGGGTTGGGACGGAGGTGGTCCACGGGAATTTCAGCAAACCCTGCACGCGCTCGCGGGGTGTCGGGCATGAGCGCCTTGAGGCCGCGGCCGAGTGCCTTTTTTGCGGTCATTCTCTCCCCATCCGTTCGAGGTACTCCCTGCCAAGCTGCAGATACGCCTGCGAACCGCGGCTTCTCAGATCGTAGGCGTGAATCGGACGGCCAAACGACGGCGCCTCCGCCAATCGCACATTGCGCGGAACAAGCGTCTTGAAGACCAGATCGCCGAAAACCCCCCGCACCTCTTCGGCGACCTGGTGCGCGAGGTTGGTTCGTTCATCGTACATCGTGAGCAGTATGCCGTCGATAGTGAGTCCGGGATTGAGAAAGCGGCGGACCTCGTCGACGGTGGCCATCAGCATGGACACACCCTCCATCGCAAAGTACTCACATTGGATCGGCACCAGAAGTCCGTCAGCCGCCGCGAGCGCGTTGAGCGTCAACAGACCGAGGGAGGGAGGGCAATCAACGAGCATGAACTCGTACCGCCCCAGCCGGTCTTCCGCCACTGCATCCCGAAGTCGAAACTCTCTCCCAACCATACCCACCAACTCGACCTCGGCGCCGGCAAGGTCCGGGGTTGCGGGCACGATTCCGAGGTGGGGAAACGCGGTCGGTCGCGCCGCCTCCTCAATGGTCGCACCACCGATGATGACGTCGTATGATGTCGCACCGTCGCCACCATCACACCCCAGACCAGAGGTGCAGTTTGACTGAGGATCAAGATCGAGAAGCAGCGTCCGACGCTCGTAGGCGGCCAGGGTGGCGCCGAGGCTGATGGCGGTCGTGGTTTTACCGACACCACCCTTCTGGTTGGCGACCGCGACCACCCGCGTGGTCATTCCACACCACTCGTGGGCCTCGCGACGAAAGTTGACGGGCTTGGTTTCACGTGAAACATGGTTGCATTCGTATCAGCCGGCCATCATCTAGGCCGGGCAGCGGGGAGCTTAACACACGCCAATTGACCATCTCTCGCAGCCCCACCTCGGCCTTCTCGGTAGTCCACAGAAAGACCGCCCCATTCGCGGCCAGCCGCGAGCATGCCCAGTCGAGAATTTCCCGTTGCTTTCCGACCGCACGCACCGTGACGGCATTCCAAGGTGGGTTCTTTCCCAGATCCTGGAAACGCGCCCGTTCGGCCTCTGCGTCGAGGCCGAGCTCGCGAATCACCAGCTTGAGAAAGGCCCATCTCTTCTGTCGCGGCTCCACCAGCACGCCCGAAAATCCCGGCCGCGTCGCCAACAACGGCACTCCCGGCAGTCCGGCGCCGCTACCGACATCGACCAGGCGACCACCGTCGCCCATGAGGGGCCCCGCGGCCATCGAATCCAGAAGATGCCTCGTGACCAGCTCCTCCCGCCCGCTGTAGCGCACGAGGTTGTGGCGCCGAGACCATGTTTCCAGGAGCTCGGCGTAGCACACCAGCCGGTCGAGGGACGCGCCGCCGCAATGGGGTGCGAGGAGATCGCGAAAGCCCTTCTCCTTGCTCATTCCGTGTCCCGGTGTCGGGCCACACATCCTGCCAGGACGGCGAGCGCCGCCGGAGTGATGCCCGGTAATCGCTCGGCATCGGCCAGGGTCCGCGGGCGCTCGCGAACGAGCGCTTCCGCGGCCTCGCGCGTCAATCCGGACACCCGCGCCGGATCGAGATCCGGCGGGATTGGTATGTGGCGCAGTCGGTGGAGGCGCTCGCGCTCGCGCTCATGACGCGCCAGATAGCCGTCGTACCGAAGGTGACCGACAACGATCCGCCAATCCTCTTCGCTCAGACCCTGGAGCATGGGCAAATTTTCCGCCACCTGCCGCAGGTCGACATCGTGGCGGCGAAGAACCCGCGCCCATGTAGTTGGGGCTGAAAAATCAATCCCTGCCGTTTCCCGAACAAAACGGCGGGTTGCGGCATCGGGGTTGAGGCGGGCCGCCGCTAATTCGGCGCCCGCTCGGCGCCGTTGGCGCCAGCGCTCGCGTTCCACGTGAAACGCCGCCGCCCGCACCAACCCCAAGCGTCGCCCGACGCCCATCAGACGCTCTCGGGCCGAATCGACCCCAAGGACCAGGCGGTGCTCCGCCCGCGAGGTGAACATTCGGTAGGGTTCACGATGTTCTCGTCCACAGACATCATCGACCAGGACGCCAAGATAGGCATCCTCACGGGACGGCACGTACTCCGGCTGGCCGCGCAATCGGCTCGCAGCGTTGATTCCAGCCACAAGACCCAGCGCCGCCGCCTCTTCGTAGCCCGATGTCCCGAGGAGTTGACCGGCGAGATACAATCCCGGAACCGCTCTGCTTTGGAGGTCTCGACCGACCTGGCGAGGCGCGACTACGTCGTACTCGACCGCATAGCCGTACTGAAGAAACACCGCGCGTTCAAGACCCGGAATGCTGCGTACAACCCGCTCCTGAACATCCCGGGGAAGGCTGGTGGCGAGGCCGTTGACGTAGATACGATCGCTTTCAATTCCCTCGGGTTCGAGAAAAACGGTGTGCCGGTTATGGTGCGGGAATCTCACCACCTTGTCCTCAATCGAGGGGCAGTACCGGGGACCAACTCCGTCGATCACGCCGGAAAAAAGCGGCGACCTGTCGAGGTTCTCGCCGATGATCTCCTGCACCGCGGGCGGGGTGCGCGTCATCCAACATGAGCATCGGTTGCGAACCGACCGTGTCCGCCAGGAAAAGGGCCGCGGATTCGGGTCGCCCGCCTGCACCTCGAGACACGACAGGTCGAGGCTGGAACGCGCAAGCCGCGGCGGAGTACCGGTCTTGAAGCGGCGGAGTTCAAAACCAAGAGCGCCCAGTGACGCCCCCAGCTTCGTGCTCGCTTGCTCGCCCAGGCGGCCGCCCGGTCGGCTGTCGCCTCCTGTGTGCAACAGTCCCCCGAGGAAGGTGCCGGTTGTGAGGATGACCGCGCCCGCATCGATGCGATCCCCTCCTCCCAGCTCGACGCCGCAGGCCCGACCACCGGCGACTCGCAACTCTGCGACCTCGTCCTCCACCAAGATCACTCCCGGGAGGCGTTCGATCACCCGCCGCAGGAGGAGCGCATAGGCCTCCTTGTCACACTGTGCGCGCGGACCCCACACCGCTGGCCCGCGCGATTGGTTGAGCGTCTTGAACTGAATCCCGGTGCGGTCGGCGGCCCAACCTTGAAGCCCACCAAGGGCATCGACCTCGGCCACCAGATGCCCCTTGCCGATACCGCCGATGGCAGGATTGCACGGCATCTGGCCCACTGTGCGCCGGTGGAGGGTCACAAGAATGACCGATACTCCCATCCGGGCCGCGGCCGCCGCCGCTTCACAGCCCGCATGACCACCGCCCACCACGACCAGGTCGGTCTTCACAATCGCCCCTACTTTCCGATGCAGAATCCGCTGTAAATCACGTCCAAAATATCGTCTGCTCCCACCTCGCCGATCAGCTCTTCAACCGCCCGCACCGCCCACCTTGCCCGCTCCGCCGCAATCTCCGGACACCCCGGATCGCAACCCTCGAGCTCGGCGGCCGCCGTTTGCAAAGCATCCCGGTGACGCGCCGCGATGGCCACCGCTCCGCCGAGATCCGGAATCTCGCCCTCAACCACCCGCACCAACCGGGATCTCAGTTCTAGCAAGCCCTCTCCGGTATGACACGACACCCGAAGCCACCCATTGTGACTCCCATCATCACCGTCGAGATCGGCTTTCGATCGAACGCAAATCACCGGCGCCGCCACGGGTGGCGCGGGTGGTTCTCCCCCGTCGTCATCGAGCGCCCACATTTGGACCACGACATCGGCGGTCTCCGCTGCCCGCAAGGCCCTCCGGCGCCCCTCGGCTTCCACGGAATCACCTTGAAATCGCAGCCCCGCCGTGTCTTGAATGACCGTCCGCACGCCCACGAGGTCTATCTCGGCCTCGATCACGTCGCGGGTTGTACCGGGATGAGGCGACACAATCGCTCTCTCACTCCCACACAACTGATTGAAAAGCGTTGACTTGCCGGCATTCGGCGGGCCAAGGATCACGACCCGTGCGCCGTCGCGAATTCGTTCGCCCGCCCGCGCCGTCGCCAGCAGTTCGTTCACCTGACCTTGGCACGATGACAGGCGGGTTTCGATCTCCACCATCGGCACCTCGATCCCCTGTGCTTCAAAGTCCAGTGAGGCCTCGATCGCCGCCAGTAGCTCGATCAAGGATGCCCGCATCTCGGCAAAGGCCGCCGATAATGCGCCCGAGAGCTGTCGTTGTGCGTTGCGAAGCTGCCAAGTGGTTTCTGCCTCGATGAGATCGCGAACGGCCTCGGCCTGGATCAGGTCGAGCTTGCCGTTGGCGACCGCTCGCCGCGTGAACTCCCCCGGTTCGGCGCGGCGCGCGCCCGCGGTCACAAACGATTCGACAACCTCCGCTACGAGGTGGGCGGACCCATGAACGGTGACCTCGAGCATGTCTTCGCCGGTGTAGGAGCGGGGCGCCGGATATGAAACAGCGATCGCTCGGTCCAGAATCTCACGCTCGGAACTCCGGACCGTGGTGAGGGTCGCCCGCCATCCGTCTTTGAAAGATAGGCTCGGACACACCCGGCGGCTCAGCTCTTCCGCGGACGGGCCGCTGACCCGAATCACCGCCAACGCCCCGCGCCCTGGCGGCGTGGCGCATGCGACGATGGTTTCAGCGCCGCCGGCGAGGGCGGATGACAATCCTCTTGAGGAAGCCGTCGCCATCAGAGTCGGTCTCCACGCCGGGATCGTCGGCCAGGGCGAGATGGATTTCCCGCCGCGCGGCAGGCGTCAACGGCCCCAGGGTAACCGGCGCCCCCCGCCGCATGGCTTCGTCCGCTGCATCCTCGGCTCGTTCCTGGAGCTTTTTCGCGCGTCGTTCTTTGAACCCGTCACTGTCCAGATGAATGGGAATGTGGTCGGTCAGCCGGCGGTTCAGCACGCGGTTGCACAGGTACTGTAGTGCGTCGAGGCCCCGGCCCTCGGAGGATGTGAAATACCGCAGATCCTGACCCTCCAACTCACCCTCGAGCGCGTCCTCTTCCGCCGCGAGATGAGCAGTGATGTCAAGCGCGCCCGCGCGAAAGGTCTCAGATAAAAAGAGGCCGAGCACGGCCACCGGATCCACCCGGGCTTCCACGATGACCTTGTCGACGCCGTCCTCGACCACGTCGTAGTGAAGCTCCTCGAGGCGCGCATTCAGACCGGAGCTGGCCTCGCTCAAAGCGTCGTCGAGACTGGCGCCCTCAAAGCTCTTGCTCGTGGTCATTTCTTCCCGCCCTTTCCTTGTTTTCCGCCCCCGAGTTTTCGCTCGCCGACTATGTGGAGAGTGATTTCCTGTTGAATGATCGTGATGATGTTGTTGGTGAGCCAGTACAAGACAAGGCCCGATGGGAACTGGAGAAACATGATGCCGAAGATCAACGGCATCATCCTCATCAACCGTTGCTGTTGCGGGTCGCCCGCCTGTGGTGCAAGACGTTGCTGCAGCCACATAGTTGCGGTCATCAAGATCGGCGTCACATAGTACGGATCCTTGGCCGAAAGATCGACGATCCACAGCATGAATGGTGCATGACGGAGCTCGATCGCTCGCAGGAAGAGCTGATACAACGCCCACAACAGAGGAAGCTGCACCAACATCGGCAAACACCCCGCCATTGGGTTGACGCCCTCCTCCTTGTAAAGCGCCATCATTTCCTGGTTCATCTTGGCGCGCGCTTGCGGGTCGCTCTTCTTCTTTTTGTATTTGGCCTGGATTTCCTTGACCTGCGGCTGCACCTTCTGCATCTTGCGCATCGACACCGTCGACGTGTGCATCAGCGGAAAGAGCAGGATTCTGATTCCTAAGGTGAGAAGAATGATCGCGACGCCATAATTTCCGACCACGCCGTAGATCCAACGCAGGGCCTTCAGAAAAAAAACAGAGATCGGGCTGAAAAGACCAAAATTCAGGGTTTTCTCGACCCCGGCGTCGATCTCCTGGAGGAGGTCGTACTCCTTGGGCGCGCCCAATAGCTGTCCGCTCAGCTCGCCCCCTGTCGGTATGACCGAGATCCGCAGCACGCGCATCGTTTCGTCGTCGCCGACCCCAAACTCAAAGGGCTCGATGGTGATCTCAGAAATCCCGCCCCGCGGACGAAAAATATCAAGAAAATAGGCGTCCTCAAACCCTACGTAGCTCAGGGTCTGTGGTGTCAAAATCCTTTCTTCCTTGACCTTGCGCCGTTTGTGTCGGGTCACCTCGCCATCGGCCAGTATGATCCCCTCACCCCACAGCGCGAGACGGCTGTTCCGCTCTCGTTCCCCGAGGTCTCTCATGCCGGTACCGATGCTGATCGCGGCCTCGGCCATGTTTCCGGAGGTTTCGATCTCCACGTCGAGACCATAGGTGGGCCCGGAAAGCGAGATCCGCTTCGTGACGGCATTGCCTCGACCGTCCGACCACCGAAAAACAGCGCCGTCAGCCGTCTTTTCCACCACATACAGGCGCTCGTCTATGCCGTCGGCTGTGATCAATTGCAGCGGCCGCGTCGCCTCTGGCAAGGGAACAGTCTGAATCAGATCCAGTGGTTGACCATCATCACCGTCATATTCGAGGAGACGGTATGAAGACACAGCGGCGCCTCGATTTGTGACCACCACAGCAATCTTGTCATTGCCGAGATCGATGTCCTGCTCGGTGGTCGAGACGATCACTTCGTCGGTCGGCGGAGGCGCCGGTATCTCTTTGGTGGCTGCCGACGACGTCTCGACAGCGATTTCCGGCGCGGCTGGCTCTTCAGTCGGTACCGCCGCTACGGGACCGCCGGCCGGTGCGGTCGGTGGCTGGCGCTCCGGTGGTGGAAAGATAACCGACCACCCAAGCAGAATTGCTGCTGACAGGACGAATGCCAGGAGTAGTCGTTTCTCCATATAACCCGATGATCCTCGCTTTTCACTCTCTTGGCGCGGGCGCCCCGCTGCTGCGCTGGCCGGCGGTCAGACGACGCCCTTGCTCCAGACAGCTCCTGAAGTCCCCTTCAAGTTCTGCCCAGGGAGCGCTGGCGCTGCTGCGCCTGGCGTTTGCAACAATGTCACATGCTTCCCCGGCCCCTTCTCGCGGGCTGAGACGGTAGAGCTCTCGCAACCGCCTTTTCGCTCGGTTACGCACAACCGCTCCCCCTATCTTCCGCGACGCGGTAACACCGAATCGTCCCTCCTTCTCCGAGGATCGCAAAAAAAACAGCACCACGTGTTTACCGGTTACCCGAATGCCGAATTTGTACACCTTTTGGTAGTCGGCCCTTCGTTTGAGTCGAGCCGAAGCCGGAAAGTCCAGCCGTCCTTCAGACGGCAATCCGCTTGCGACCTTTGCGTCGGCGCGCCTGAAGGACCTTGCGACCACTCTTGGTGCGCATACGGATACGAAAGCCGTGGGTCTTCCTGCGCTTGCGATTGTTGGGCTGAAAGGTTCTTTTCATGATCGTCTCTTTTCCCCGCGTGTCGGGCGCGCAACGTTATCCTACGTTGCGATGGGTGTCAAGAACCCGCGTGTCAAGAACAAACGGCCCGGTTCGTATTATGCTAGCGTACTACGATGGATCATTGGGATCACCTGCAGCCTCACCTCCGACAGATGTTGGGTGATGAAGAATATTCAACGTGGATCGCCCCTTTAGCTGTTCTTGAAAACACAGACGCTGTCCTCACCTTAACCACTGAAAATTCAATCGTCAGCGACTGGGTTCGCGACCATCTCCTGCGCGATATCGAAACCGTCGCGCGAAGTCATTTTGGGTCCGCTTTCACGGTGTTGATCTCCCCCAAAAAGGGCTCAGACGAACCACCGCCGGTCGTTAGCGCCCCCGTCTCGGGTCATATTGCAACACATCCGTTCAATCCGGGCTTCACGTTCGAGCGGTTCGTCGTTGGGTCGTCGAATCAGTTTGCGGCCGCCGCGGCCGAGGCGGTCGCCGATCGACCCGGCAAAGCCTATAACCCACTGTACCTTTATGGCGGATCAGGCCTCGGTAAAACCCACCTTCTCCACGCCATCGCCAACCGTCTCAAGGCGGGTTCTTTGCGCGTGGTCTATTTGACCACGGAGCAGTTTGTCAACGAATTGATTAACTGCATCAGGCGTAAACAGATGGATGCTTTTCGCCAGACGTTTCGCGGCGTTGACCTCCTCCTCCTCGACGATATTCAGTTTATCGCCGGCAAGGAACGAACCCAGGAGGAGTTTTTCCACACATTTAACACCCTACAGGCAATGGGGCGCCAGGTTGTTTTCACGTCTGATGCGCGCCCGGCCGACATCCCGGGGCTTGAGGAGCGTCTGAGATCGCGGTTTTTGCAGGGTTTGATCGCCGATATCCAACCCCCAGATCTTGAAACCCGGTGCGCCATCCTTCGAGAAAAATCCCGCGCCATGGGGCGTGAGCTGCCTGAAGACGTGGTCCTGTTCATTTCGCGCAAGGTTCAAAACAATGTTCGCGAGCTCGAGGGGTGTCTCAATCGAACCATCGCATACGCCCAGCTTAAGAACGTTAAGATTTCTGTGGACGTCGTTCGTATGGCTTTGTTCGAGCTCCTACCCGACGATAGGGCCACCAATGCGGCGGACATCATCCGGTTTATCGCTCAACATTATGGTGTTCGCGTAGCAGATCTCAAGGGGCGTTCCAACCGGCGATCGATCGCGTTGCCTCGCCAGGTCGCAATGTTTCTCATTCGCAATATTCTCGAACTCAGTTTTCCAGAAATCGGTAAGATCTTTTCCAAACACCACTCCACCATCATGTATGCAGTCGACAACGTACAGAAGATGCGCCAATCAAATCCGGATTTCGATGCCACCCTGACATCATTTCGCGAACATTTCGGGTGACCTCGTCGGCTATCAGGCTGTGGAATGACTGTGGTGAAGTTGTGGAATCCTGTGGAAAAGCTCATTTATCCACAAGCGTTCACAATTGAAATCGGTGTTTATCCTCAACCTAAATGAATAGTTATATTGTTTATTTATAGGCATTTATGAGTGTTATGCGCAGATTCCACAGCCTCGACGACGATGACGATTCATGTTATATTTCCGCATGAAATGAGACGGTTATCGTCGTAGAGAGGAAGGGCGGTTGATGGAACTCAAACTGCAGCGCAACCTGGTTCTTCAAGAACTTTCGATTCTCCAGGGCGTCGTAGAACATCGAACCACCATCCCGATTCTTTCGAGCATCCTCGCTGAAGCTGCGGAGAACCGCCTACGGCTCGTGGCGACGGATCTTGATATGACGATCGTTACCGCCTGTCCGGCGGTCGTGCATGGTGGTGGTCGGGCTACGCTCGAGAGTAAGGTTTTTCAAAATCTCGTCCGCAGCTTGCCGGAGGAGGAGTTCACTCTACGTCAGGATGGAGACGCAGTGGAAATCGTGTGTGGCCGGTTTCAGTCGCGGATGGCGGTTACCGATCCGTCCGAGTATCCGACGGTGCCCGAGGTGCCGGAAGCCGGCGAATATGCGTTGCCGCTCAATCTGTTTCAGTTAATGCTCGATCGTGTGGCCTTCGCCATCACAAAAGACGACCCGAAATTTCAACTCAACGGAGCCCTGGTGAAGCTCATACCAGGTGAGATAGAGATTGCTGCGACCGATGGCCACCGCCTGGCGATGGTTCGCGCGAAAGCGCCCTCCGGCGACCCTCCATTTGAACAACAGCTCTTTCCGAGGAAGTTATTGGCTGAATTTGCGCGCTTTGGTGATGACCAGGTGAGGATTACGGCCGGTGACAATCATCTCGGTTTTCTCATGGGCGATCGGACGCTGGTATCGCGGATCGTGGAGCTGCGGTTTCCTCAATACGAACGGGTCATCGTGCGTGATAATCCAAGCCGGGCCAGGGTTGATCGTAGAGAGCTATTGGCATCCCTCAGGCGCGTCAGCCTGATGGCTCATGAAAAGGCGCGGGGCGTGCGTTTTCAATTGAGCGACGCGGGTGAGTTGACATTGGTGTCCATCGGCTACGACCGCGGGAGCGCTGAAGAAACACTGAATGTGAACTATCAGGGTGAAAGTCTTGAAATCGCACTCAATGCAGCATATTTAATCGACGTTTTGCAGGTGTTGGAATGTGATTTGGTCGAGCTACAGCTTCGGGACAGCAATACCCAATGCGTCGTAATACCAGTGGATGACGATGGGCGACTCGAGGAGTATATCTACGTCCTGATGCCCATGCGCCTGTGAGACCTACGACGGCCCGACAAAATAAGAGCTCCCGGTGTCGCCGATCTCAAATGGTTTGCGCGACGCCCGCTCGCATCACGGGACAGAACTGATATTTACCACGAACACACGATTGCCGGTATCGACATGGAGTTAAACGAGGTTGCCACCGCCAGTTTTCGCAACCTCGAAGTAGAAAACCTGCAATTTTCGCCTCAATCAAACATTATTCTCGGCCTCAACGGGGTTGGGAAAACTAGCCTCTTGGAAGCGATATACATCCTCGGTAACCTGAGGTCATTTCGATCCTCATCCCTTCATAGAGTCGTACGGCACGGAACATCCGTATTTCAGGTTCATGGCACCGTCAAAAGCTCCGATGGAACCCACCATCTCGAACAAACCGTCGAGCTTGGTCCCCCGATCCAAAGAACCCTCCGTATCGACGGGTCCGATGTCAACGTGGGACAGTATCTCCAGTTTTTTCCGGTGGTCGCCATCAGTAGCGCCGACCGCGCGCTTGTCAGCGGCGGGCCAGAAGCACGACGCGCCCTCCTCGACCACTTTGTGTTCCTCATCCACCCACCACATCTCGAAGATTTGCGATCATATCGGCGTGCCATTCGGCAACGGAATGCGGCGCTGACGGCCGGGGGAGGAAATGCCGAGCTCGCAGCATGGGAAGAGGCATTGGCCAGGAGCGCGGGGTGCGTCGTAGCCGCGCGCGCAGAGGGAGCGAAAGTGCTCGCTGAGTATTTTGCCGCCATCTATGAAAAGCTCCGCGGAGAGGACTTTCCAGCCATCGAACCCAGCTACCGAACAGAGCGATGGCTGGACCTCGGTGATGGTCGCCAAAAAGTGGAAGATCTCTATCAACAGAGGTATAATGAGACCCGGGCGCGGGATCGTCTCGCCGGGTTCACCGGCGATGGTCCCCACCGGCACGACATGAGCTTGCGGGCCGCCGGCCGGAACATCCGATACACAGTGAGTTCGGGGCAGGCCAAGGTGGTCTCGGCGGCACTCAGGTTGGCCACTCTCGCCCACGTTGAAAAGGAGCGACAGGAGCAGTTTCCCGTAATCGTGGACGATGTGGACGCAGAGTTGGACGCCGCCGCATTGGCGCGTCTCGTCGACCATCTCGGAAACAAACGCCAGGTTTTTCTCTCAAGCACGAACGATGGGATCGCGGCGCTTTTTGGCTCTCGATCTCGTCGAATATGGCTCGAAAAAGGAGCCATCATACGCCAGGAGGCGGAAGCCCATGACTGATCAATACACCGCCAAAAACATCCAAGTCCTCAAGGGTCAGGAGGCGGTACGGAAGCGACCGGGAATGTACATCGGGGACGTCGATGACATCTCGGGTCTTCATCACATGGTCTGGGAGGTGGTTGACAACGCCATCGACGAGGCGCAAGCCGGCCATTGTACCCACATTTCGGTGGTCATTCACGCCGACCAGACGGTCACCGTGACCGATAACGGCCGCGGCATACCCGTCGACATCCATCGCGAAACGGGGAGACCGGCTGCCGAGGTGATCATGACGGAACTCCACGCGGGAGGTAAATTCGACAGCAACTCGTACAAGGTGTCCGGCGGGCTTCACGGAGTCGGCGTCAGCGTGGTCAACTTTCTGGCCGAATGGCTGCGTGTCGAGATTCATCGTGATGGCAAGGTGTGGGAACAGATGTTCTATCGTGGCGTGCCAAAAGAATCCCTCAAGGCGATAGGCACCACAAAACGAACGGGAACCATCGTTAGCTTTAAACCGGATGCCGAAATTTTCTCCGTTCTCGAGTTTCACCCCGACCTTTTGGTTCGTCACCTTCGAGAACTCGCCTTCATGAACTCCGGCATCGAGATCAAGTTTTTGGACGAGGGCAGCGACCGCGAAGAGCGATTCATGTTCGACGGCGGCCTGGCAGAGTTCGCCAAATATCTCAACCGGTCCAAGGGGAACCTCCACGAGGACCCAATCTATCTCCTCAGCGAGAACCAGGAGGGTGAGGAAGTCGAGGTCGCCCTGCAATGGCACGACGGCTACAATGAAAACGTCCTTGCCTTTACCAATACGGTCTTCAATCGTGACGGCGGCACCCACCTCTCGGGTTTTCGGGCGGCGCTCACCCGAACCATTAACGCATACGGCCAGTCCCAGAACCTCCTCAAAGGGCTCAAGGAGAACTTTTCGGGCGAGGACGTCCGCGAGGGCTTGACGGCCATCGTCTCGGTTCGCATCCAGGAGCCGCGGTTTTCCTCCCAGACCAAGGACAAGCTCGTGTCGTCGGACGTCAAGGGATGGGTGGAATCGACCATCAACGAGGGCCTTGCCACGTTCTTCGAAGAGCATCCGGCGATCGCCAAGACAATCATTTCGAAATGCCATGATGCAGCGCAGGCGAGGCAGGCGGCGCGCAAGGCACGCGAGCTCACCCGGCGCAAAAGCGCGCTGGAAACGTCGGCCCTGCCCGGGAAACTGGCCGATTGCTCCGAGCGCGACCCGGAGCTTTCCGAACTCTTCATCGTCGAGGGGGATTCCGCGGGCGGCTCGGCAAAACAGGGTCGGGATAGGCTCTTTCAGGCAATTCTGCCGCTTCGCGGCAAGATTCTCAACGTCGAAAAGGCGCGATTCGACCGCATGCTGTCGTCCGAGGAGATTCGGGCGCTCATCCTGTGCCTCGGCACCGGCATCGGCAAGGAGGAGTTCGATCCTCTCAAGGTGCGGTACCACAAGATCATCATCATGACTGATGCGGACGTTGACGGCTCTCACATTCGGACCCTGCTGCTGACGTTTTTTTACCGACAGATGCGAGAGCTCGTCGAGCGCGGACATCTTTTCATCGCCCAGCCGCCGCTTTACAAGGTCAGCCGCAAGAAACAGGAGACCTATCTTCGCGATGACGGCGATCTGTCCCGGTTCCTTCTCGACCGGGTCGAGGACGAGTTCACGCTCGTGGTCGGAACGACCGGCCAGGAGCTGGCCGGGCGCGAACTCCGACGCGCCATCCTTGCCGCCCAGGAATGGAGCGAGAGCCTCGGTGGTCTCGAGCGCCGCGGCTGGCCGCAGGATTTGGTCCTGGCCGCTCTCGACACCGAAGCGAAGTGGGGGGAGGGAAATCTCAGCCCCGAGTTTGCCGATGCGCTCGCGATCGAGCTTCAAGAGCTCGGATACGAGGATGCCCGGGTGGAGCTCGACGAAGAACACGGCGTACCGGAGGTCCTCTGCCGGGTCGGCGTCAATGGCCGCGGCCGCCAGATTCGCATCGGCGAGCTTCTCGGGTCGAGTGGACATTTTCGTCGGGCCCGCCGCCACATGGCGCAGGTGGCGGCCCTCCGGGTCGGGCCGTTTCACCTCGATCGCAACGGCGAACGGGAAACCCTCGCCAGCCTTCCGGATCTGGTGGGTCGTGTGTATGAGGTGGCCAAGAAGGGCCTCAACATTCAGCGCTACAAGGGCCTCGGGGAAATGAATCCAAAACAGCTTTGGGCCACGACCATGAATCCGGAGGCGAGGAGGCTCCTCCAGGTAACCGTCGAGGATGGGGCGCAGGCGGACGAGCTATTCACGATTCTCATGGGCGACGCCGTCGAGCCACGGCGACACTTTATCGAAACCAACGCCCTCGAGGCTCGCAACCTGGACATTTAAATGAACGAACCAGTGAACCCCCCGCGTGCGGATCGTGTGCCTGTAACCATCGAGGAAGAGCTCAAGAACTCATACCTAGACTATGCGATGTCGGTGATCATCGGCCGGGCCCTCCCAGATGTTCGCGATGGGCTCAAACCGGTTCACCGTCGCATTCTTTACGGCATGTGGGAGAGCGGCAGTACTGCGTCGCGCGGCTACAAGAAGTCGGCCCGCATCGTCGGTGACGTCATGGGCAAGTACCACCCCCACGGAGACCAGGCGATTTACGATACCGCCGTCCGCATGGCCCAGGATTTTTCGATGCGGCATCCCCTGATTGACGGTCAGGGCAACTTCGGGTCGATCGATGGCGACTCGCCGGCTGCCATGCGATATACAGAGGTGCGGTTGACGCGCCTGTCCGACGACCTCCTCGGTGAGGACATCGACAAGGAAACCGTTGACTGGGTTCCCAACTATGATGGCTCACTCAACGAGCCCACGGTGCTGCCGGCGCGGTTCCCGAATCTTTTGGTCAACGGATCTTCCGGCATCGCGGTCGGAATGGCGACCAACATCCCGCCCCACAATCTCGGCGAGGTGACCGACGCGTGTATCGCGCTGTTGTCGGACCCGGAGCTCTCGGTCGAGGACCTGATGGACTTCGTACCGGGCCCGGATTTTCCAACCGCCGGATTCATCCTCGGGCGCAAGGGTATTCACAACGCCTACACCACCGGACGCGGGATCGTCCGCATGCAGGCGCGATCCAGAATCAGGGAGGCGGAGAAAGGACGCCGGGCGGCGATCATCGTCAGCGAGCTCCCGTATCAGGTCAACAAAGCGCGGCTGGTGGAGCAGATCGCGACCCTGGTCCAGAACAAGCGACTCGAAGGCATCGCAGATTTGCGTGACGAATCCGACCGCGAGGGCATCCGGGTCGTGATCGAGCTCAAACGCGATGCGGTTCCAGAGATTGTTCAGAACAATCTTTTCCAGCTCACCCAGATGCGCACCACCTTCGGCATCATTCTCCTCGGCGTCATCAACAACCAACCCAAGGTTTTCAACCTCAAGGAGCTTCTCCAGCACTTTCTCGACCACCGGCGTGAGGTGATCCTGCGGCGGACCACCTACGATCTCAACCGCGCCAGGGAACGCGCCCACATTCTCGAGGGTCTTGTCATCGCGCTCGACAACCTCGACGCCGTCATCAAGCTGATTCGCGGCGCGTCCGATCCGGCGAGCGCCCGCGGTGAGCTGATGAGCACATTCGGGCTCTCGGAGCTTCAGGCCCAGGCGATTTTGGACATGCGGCTCCAGCGCCTCACCGGCCTCGAGCGCGATAAGATCGTCGACGAATATCAAGAGATCAGGCGACTCATCGCACATCTGGAAAACGTCCTCAACACCGAGGAGATGGTCACCGAAATCATTGTCGAAGAGCTCGCCGAGGTGAAGAAGAAGCGCGCCGACGCGCGTCGCACGGAGTTGATTGCCGACCCGAATGAGATCTCGATCGAGGACCTCATCGCCGAGGAGGAAATGGTCATCACCGTGTCGCGCGGCGGCTATGTCAAACGATCGGCATCCTCCACGTATCGGTCACAGCACCGCGGAGGGCGCGGACGCCGAGGTATGGCGACCAAGGACGAGGACGAGGTGTGGCAGCTCTTCGTGGCTTCCACTCATGCCACGATGCTGTTTTTCACCTCAACCGGGCGGGTCTTTGCGCGCAAGGTTCACGAGCTCCCTGATGTCGGTCCCTCGGCCCGCGGCCGGGCCCTGGTCAATCTCCTGCAGCTGAACGCAGACGAGCACGTGCGGGCGCTCCTTGCGGTGCGAGACTTTTCCGAGCACGAGGACGCGTATCTGTTTTTCGCGACCCGTCTCGGAAGGGTCAAACGAACCCGCCTCGCTGAGTACGCCAATATCCGGGTTAATGGCCTCAGGGCCGTGGTGATCAACGACGGAGACGCCCTCCTGTCGGTTCGTCTCACCAATGGTGACAGCCACGTGTTCATGGGGACCAAGGGAGGGATGAGCATTCGGTTTCCAGAAACCGACGCGCGGCCGATGGGTCGTGTCACGGCTGGCGTGCGGGGGATCAACCTTCGAAAAGGCGACTTTGTGGAAGAGGTCACAATCTTCGATCCGGCTGAAGAGAACGACATCCTGGTCGTCACCGATCTGGGATTCGGCAAACGAACGCGGATCAGCGAGTTCCGCATCCAGCATCGTGGCGGCTACGGCATCAAGCTGATCCGATTGACGGAGAAGAATGGTGTGGTGGCGGCCATTCGCCAGGTGGAAGAGGACGACGAGATCCTCGTAGTGACGGAGCACGGAATGTTGATTCGGATGAACGCGGCCGAAATCCGACGCATCGGTCGCGCCACCCAGGGGGTTCGCATCATCAGACTCGACGAAGGCGATCGAGTCGTCTCGGTTGCGCGTGCCGAGGCGTCCGAGGACGAGGACGCCGAGGACGCCGAGAGCATCGGTGGCGAAAGCTCCGAGTCGGAGGTAGAACCCACAGGAGACGACGTCTGAATCACTATCGACACGCATCAATGCTCGACGAAGAGAGACCGATCGGCGCCCGCCCGGCTGAGACTGTCGAAGGCTCCTGAGAAGGGCGGATCAAAGCGATGGGCGAGATTGGTGACGTAACCCCGCGGGCGATCCCGGCGGCGATGATCATTCATCAGGAAGGCGTCATCGCGCTCATTGCCCTGATCGGTCTCGCGCTCCGGAGCGACGGGATCCTCGTCGGTCTCTCACCGAACACGTCGCTGGTCACCACGATCGTCGGGGGCGCAGCGATCGGGGCCGGGTGCTTTTTCGTATTGTGGGTTTTCCGAGAGTTGCGGCCGGCGATTGATCTCGAAAATTGGCAGCGGGACATGGTCCGGGGATGGAGCGTTACCGACGCCCTGGCGGTCGCGCTTTTTTCGGGTCTGGCGGAAGAGGCCCTGGTTCGCGCTCTGCTGCAGCCGCTTCTCGGTCTCGTGCCCGCCGCGCTGTTGTTCGCGGCCCTGCATTTTGTTCCCGATCGGCGGCTGTGGTTGTGGCCTATCCTCGCTTTCGCGCTTGGTTTGGTGCTCGGGTGGGCCTTCGAGCAGTGGGGATATCCGGCTGCAGCCGCGGCGCATATCACGATCAACACATTGTCACTCCTGCGTTTGCGAGCGCTGAAGGCTGGAGAGTCCGCGCCCCCGGCCGATCCCGAAGGAAGCTGTTGAGATCACCGGGCTTGTGTGTACAATGAGCCGGACTCGAGGGAGGAAGCAGATGGACTTTCAAGATTCCCAGTTCCGCGTCAAGGTCGGGCTGGCGGAGATGCTCAGGGGTGGGGTGATCATGGATGTCACCAACGCCGAACAGGCGAAAATCGCGGAAGACGCCGGCGCGGCGGCCGTGATGGCGCTCGAACGCGTTCCGGCCGACATCAGGGTCCAGGGCGGGGTCGCCCGAATGTCGTCGATCGAGAAGATCCAGGAGATCCAGGAGACGGTGTCGATTCCCGTCATGGCGAAGGTGCGAATCGGCCATATTGCCGAAGCGAGGATTCTCGCGGCGCTTGAGGTCGATTTTATCGACGAGAGCGAGGTTCTCACTCCCGCGGATGACGAAAATCACATTTTCAAACAGACATTCACAGTGCCATTCGTGTGCGGTTGTCGCAACCTCGGCGAGGCGCTGCGGCGGATAGGCGAGGGTGCGGCTCTGATTCGAACCAAGGGTGAGGCCGGCTCGGGCGACATCGTTGAAGGGGTGCGTCATCTGCGCGCCGTGCAACGCGGCATCCGAACGTTGACGACCCTTGAGGCTGATGAGCTGATGGCCGAGGCCAAGGAGCTCCAGGCCCCGTTCGAGCTCGTTCGCTGGGTGGCCGAGAACGGGCGTCTTCCGGTTCCAAACTTCGCAGCCGGGGGCATCGCAACCCCTGCCGACGCCGCCCTGTGTATGATGCTCGGAGCAGAGTCGGTGTTTGTCGGATCCGGGGTTTTCAAATCCGACGATCCGGTGGACCGCGGGCGTGCGATCGTCCAAGCGGTGACACATTGGCAGGATCCGGCCAGGCTTGTCGAGATATCACGAGGTCTCGGCGAAGCGATGTCCGGCCTCGATTCTGGCAAGCTCACACCGGAGGAGATGCTCTCGCGTCGAGGATGGTGAGCTCGTGACGGAGTACGGGGTTCTTGCGCTCCAAGGGGACTGGGCGGCTCACTGCGCGATTCTCCGCGACCTCGGCGCATCCACGCGCCCGGTACGAACCGCCGACGATCTTGCGCAGGTCGATGCACTGGTGATTCCGGGTGGCGAGTCCTCGGCCATGTTACGGCTGATGGCGCCGGAAAACCTGGCTCACCGAATTCGCGGTCGAATAACGACGGGAATGGCCATTCTCGCCACATGTGCCGGGGTGATCCTGCTTGCGGAACACATCCAACCGCCTCAGGAAAGCCTGAGTGTATTGGGTGTCGATGTTCATCGAAACGCCTATGGACGGCAGCCGTACTCGACGGTCGCCGAGATCGAGCTCACCCAAGATTTTGGCGAGCCGTTCCGAATGGAGGGCGTGTTCATTCGCGCTCCTCGCATCACGAGCGTGAGCCCCGCGGTTACCGTTCTCGGCCGATGGTGTGACGATCCGGTTTTGGTCCGGCAGGAGCGAATTTTAGGAGCAACATTTCATCCGGAGCTGACTGCGGATCGCCGGATCCACAAGATGTTCATCGAGACAGGGGAGGTTGGACATGGATGATGTGATTCTGCAACACGAGGAAATCCGCGGTGTCCACCACCTCGTTATGGACAACGGCCCCAACGCCCTCGATCGACCAATGATGGAAGCCCTCCGTTCCACGCTTCAAAACCTCGCGCCGCAAGGCGCCCCGGCGATCGTTCTCGCGTCGGCTCATCCAACCCTCTTCTGCCCAGGCTGGGACCTCAAGGTTCTCGCGGATGCCGGACGCGACGAGGTGGGGGAGTTTCTCGACACCTTCAATGCCCTGATTCTGGAGTTCTTTTCCTACCCGGGGCCGACCGCCGCGGCGATCAGAGGTCATTCGGTTGCGGGAGGATGTTTGCTCGCCCTCACGTGTGATTTAAGGGTCATGGCGGTGGGGCAGTCCCGCCAGGGGCTCTCCGAGCTCAACCTCGGCGTGCCAGTGCCCGGTAGCTGCTTACGCATGCTTCGCGCGAGGCTCAGCTCTCCGGCCCTTGATGAGTTGGTTTTCCGGGGTGAAGGATGCACTGCGGAGCGAGCCCGCGAGTTCGGAATTGTCCACCGTATCGCCGGCGCCGACGAGACGCTCGCCGTGACCCAACTCGAGATCGCCAAGCTTGCCAGCCGACCCCGTCGCGCGTTCGTGGAGACGAAGAAAATGCTCCTCGGCGACGTTTGGGAGGAGATGCGGACCCATCAACCCGAAGAGACGGCTGCGTTTCTCGACTGTTGGTATGAGGAAGAGACCGTGACGCGCATCGCCGGGGTGGCCAACAGTCTCCGCCATTGACGGCCGGTGAGAAGACCGGGTTAGAATCGATAGCTGCGGTCCTGCTCCAACTCCTCGACCCGGTGAGGAAGGTCCGCCGCCGCGATTTCTGCGCGAAGGGCATCCAGATACGGCGGCTTGAAGTGATACAGATACACAGGCACCTCGCGGTGGAGCTTCGACAGCTCGCGAGCGAGGGTCTGTGGGGTTTGGTGAAGGCTCACATCAGCGACGTCTTGCATGTCGTTTGGAAATGAGACCTCGGTGATGATCGCGACCAAGTCCTCGGTCGCGTTGGCAACATCCCAGATCCGTTGGGTGGGTCCGGTGTCGGAAGTGAAGATGATACTCGAGGCCCCCTGACGAAGAAGGAGGCCTGTCGTGGGTACGATGTGATTGACCTCGATTGCCACGACCTCCAGCTCCCCGGAAGGCAGCGGGGCGATCGTGAAAGGGCGCTCGATCTCGATCTCCTCGAAACGAATCGACGGGTACAGATGGTTTGGAATGCGTGTGAAATCCGGCCAGGTGTCGTTGTTGAACAAATGTCGCCGAACACCGGCCAGGACTTTCTTGGTGCAAAATATCGAAACTGGATCGTCGCTCGAGCCAAAGGAGTTTTCGATCAAAAACGGCAGGGAGTTCGTGTGATCCATGTGAGTGTGCGTGATCACCACGTGGCGGACGCGGCGCTGCTCGTCAATCGTCAACGCCCGGGTGATGGCGCCGGCATCCACCGCGACGCACCCATCGATCAGAAACGACGTCATTCTGCACTCGGGGCTGTCACCCCCGAAACTTCCGAGCACCCGAAAATCCATGCAACGAGTATACCCGCACCGGTCTCGGTGGGATATGCTGGTCCAGAGACGGGTTAACATACGAGCGATGAAACACGAGGAGGAGCGGCTCTTTCGTCTCGGTCTGCTATTGGCGGGCGGCGGATCGCGCATCAGACGGCAGATGGCGGCGGTACCCACCGGTGGCGACATTGGCGAAGCGCTGACTGCGGAGCAGGCGCCGCGAGCGCTTCTTCAGACCGCCCGTGAGCTCGCCACGGCCGAGGCCCCGACGGTGTTGGACCGGGCCACCGGCGCGGGATGGAGGTGGGTCGTCCCCTCAGATGATGAATTTCCGGAATTGCTGGGCACAATCACCGATCCACCGCTCGGGCTCTTCGTGCGTGGCAAGGTTTCATCGGCGAAGGCCGTCGCGATCGTTGGTTCTCGAAAGGCGACCCCATACGGTCGTCAGGTGGCGCGTCTTCTCGGAGAGGAGCTGGCCGGAGCTGGGGTGATCGTGATCTCCGGAATGGCTCGAGGGATCGACGAGTCGGCGCATCGGGGGGCCCTCACAGTGGGCGGTTCGAGCTGGGCGGTGTGGGGCGCCGGACCGGATCGCGTCTACCCGCCGGAACACCGCGAGCTGGCCGAAGAGTTGGCCGAGAACGGCGCCCTGCTCACTGAGTATCTTCCCGGGACGCCGCCGCGCCGCCACCACTTTCCGGAGCGAAACCGTATCCTTGCGGGTCTTGCAGTGGCGGTCGTTGTGGTCGAGGCCGCAGCGCGATCGGGCGCGCTGGTGACGGCGCGTCTGGCGGTCGAAGAGGGCCGCGAGGTTTTGGCGGTTCCCGGAAACATCTTTTCGGAGGTGTCGGTGGGACCGAACACGCTGATTCGGGTGGGAGCGCGGCCTCTCCTCACACCACGGGATCTCTTCGATGCCATCGGCGTAACGCCGGAATCCGAACAACAGGTGAAGCCGGATGATGGTCTCTTGCGATATATCCCGGCCGGTGAAGCGCTGACTGCCGACGACATCGCGGCCCGGGCGCAGGTCGATGTCGCGGCCGTGACCAGTGATCTGATGGAACTCGAGCTCGCGGGAAGTGTGCAACGAGGACCCGATGGACGCTATGCTCGGGCACGCGGCGCCCCGGCTGATGAGTCGGCAAGATAACGAAATTCTCGTTGTCGGCGGCGGGCTCGCGGGCTGCGAGGCCGCGTGGCAGCTGGCCCAGGCGGGCCTTGCGGTGCAGCTGATGGAGATGCGACCCCACCGGCCGACCCCGGTGCATCGCACCGGCCAGTTAGCCGAGCTCGTCTGTTCCAACTCGTTGCGCGGCGATTCGCCGACCAACGCGGTTGGCGTCCTCAAGGCTGAGATGGAGGCTCTCGGGTCACTGATTATCGAGACGGCTCGCCGGGCACGCGTGCCTGCAGGCGGCGCGCTGGCGGTCGACCGTGAGATCTTTGCCGAGGCCATCACGACGGCGATCAGTGCCCACCCGCGGATCACGATCCAACGCATGGAAGCCGAAAAACTCCCGGATGGCCCGGCGATCCTCGCGACCGGCCCCCTGACCTCTCCGGCTCTCCATCGCGCCCTCGATGATGTTCTTGGAGGGGAAGCGCTCTCTTTCTTCGATGCGGTCGCCCCGATTGTGGCCGCGGAGACGCTTGACATGCGGCGTCTGTTTCGCGCCTCGCGGTACGGAAAGGGCGATGGTGCCGATTACCTCAACGCCGCGCTCGATTGCGAGGGATATGAATCGTTTGTGGATGAGTTGCTGAGGGCCGAACGGGTCCCGTTCAAGGATTTTGAAAATGCCGACATCGAATACTTCGAGGGCTGTCTCCCGATCGAGGTGATGGCCGAGCGTGGTCGCGACACGCTCCGCTACGGACCAATGAAACCGGTTGGTCTGACCGATCCGGCCACCGGCCGCCGGCCGTGGGCCGTCGTCCAGCTGCGCCAGGACGACCTCGCCGCCGAGCACTGGAATCTCGTCGGATTCCAGACCAAGCTGACCCACGGGGAGCAGAAGAGGATTTTCCGCTCTCTTCCCGGTCTCGCGGAGGCGCGGTTCATCAGGCTGGGGATGATTCATCGCAACACCTTCATCAACGCACCGCTCCACCTCGATGACGTCTTCCGGCTACGGAAGCGTCCGGATCTTCGTCTTGCCGGTCAGATCACCGGCGTCGAAGGCTATGTGGAATCGGCGGCGACCGGGTTGATTGCGGCGCGATGCCTGGCGGCGGAGCTCTTCGGCGGCGTGGGCTTGCCCCCGCCGCCCGAGACTGCGCTTGGAGGGCTGGTGCGCCATTTGACGCGTCGTCACGCGCGCACGTTTCAGCCATCCAACATTACGTGGGGTCTGATGGCGCCGGTGGCGACAGCAGCGGGCGTCCGGGGGCGTCGTGAGCGCCGCCGCCGCCATGGGTTGCTGGCGGTCGGGCTTGCACGGCGGTGGGCCGAGGCCCTCCCCGGGCATTGGGTGTGACCCGGATCACCCCCCAAAACAGAACCTTTCACCCCCGAAAACCGTCTTATCTCATGAGAAGAGAATTGAAGCCCATGATTCCACGCATCATCAGCCCTGTGCGACCGCATTCCGCGGGCAATCCTGAATGTGGCCACCGGCCCGCCTCACGCTCGACCGTGGTCATCGCCGACTCCGGCGCCATGGTGGAGCTTCTGGTCTTTCCCTCAAATGAGCCGGTCGGCCGTGGCACCCGCTTCCACCATCGCGGGACCGTCTGGGAGATCACCGGAAGGCGGGACAGCGGCATCCTGGTTGCCGAACCCAGCCGGCACTAACCCGCACTTCTCACCGGGTTCACTTCGACTTTCCCCGCGGGTGGCTGCGGCGATGAACCTCCATCAACTGTGCGAGATCGATCTTCGTGTAAACCTGGGTTGTGGCCAGTGAGCTGTGACCGAGAAGCTCCTGGATCATGCGCAAGTCCATTCCGGCCTCGAGAAGATGGGTCGCGAACGCATGCCGCAGCGCGTGCGGATGGAGGTGGTTGAGATCCGCCGTGCGGCGCACTCCCTGGTCGATGATGCGTCTCACCGACCGATCGCTGAGTCGTCCGCCACGCTGATTGACGAAAAGCGGGTCATCCTCGGCAGCCAGTCCCCGACGCCATTGTGCCCGCACCGGAAGGTAGGCCACGATGGCGGCGGCCGCCGGTCGACCGAAAGGAACCAGGCGTTCCTTGCGCCCCTTACCTCGCACCCGCGCCACACGATGATCGAGGTTGAGGTCCTCGACGTCGAGAGCGACGAGCTCCCCGACCCGCACGCCTGCAGAGTAGAGGAGCTCCACGGCGGCACGGTCGCGACAACCCGCCGCCGTATCCGGGAATCCTTCCAGCAGCTCCTCGATGGCGTAGCGATCAGCAACCTCAGGAGCGCGATGAACGCCGTGCGGGTGCGGCACAGTCTCCGCAGGGCTCGCATCGAGCGCGCTCTCGGCGACGAGGAAACGGAAGTAGGTTCGAAGCGCGGCGAGGGCGCGGGCGATCGAGCTCGGGGCGAGGCGTTTGCAGTGGAGGTGGGCGAGATAGGCTCGTACCGCGACCGGATTCACCATGGAGGGTGATTCGAGGGCAAGCTCCGAATCCGCGAACTCTATGAAGGAGCGAATCTCCCGGCGGTAGGCGCGAAGCGTCGCAGGAGACAGGTTTCGTTCCCACTCGAGGTGCTCGAGAAAACCATCGAGTAGCCAACCCGTCGGAACGTGCTCACTCATTCGGCGCCCTCTGGCGGGCGTGGTAGCGCGCCGGTCGTTCGCCACCACCACAACCTGAGAAGGTCGCGCGCCATCTGCGCCGAATGGCGTACCGCGAGAACTCGTGATGCCTCGATGTGCCGCCATCGAACACCGACCTCGCGGACAGGGTATCCCCACCAACGAGCGATGACGAGCAGCTCGACATCGAACGCGAAACCGTCGAGACGCTGAACCGACGAAAGGTTGCGCGCGAGATGGCCGGGAAAGAGCTTGAAACCGCACTGCGTGTCATGGATTCCGCTCAGCCCCAGCATGCGCACAATGAGATTAAAGACGCGTCCCATGAGGTCTCGGTGACGGGGCTGACGAACCTCGACGAGACGTCTTTGAACGGCCCTCGATCCGATCGCCACACAGTCGTGCTCGGCCGCGGCTGCGAGTGCTGGCAGCTCCTCGATCGGGGCCGAAAGATCGGCATCGGTGAGCAAGACCCAATCCCCGACCGTGAGTCCAAAGCCGGTGCGTACGGCAGCGCCCTTACCGAGGTTGTTGCGATGGTTTGCGACGTGCAAGCCGACCCCGCTCGGCAGCGTTGCCGCCCGTGCGACGTCCGCAGTCCCATCCTTCGAGCCGTCATCGACGACTATGATCTCGGCCGGAAGCCATTCCGGGTTGTCACCGAGGAATGAACCGATGCGTTCCAACGACCGGGGAAGACGATCGGACTCGTCGAGCGCAGGGATCACGATGCTCAGGCGAATCTGCATGATTCACCGGCCTCCCGCCGCGCCCGCAGCAGGACCGGGCATGGTATGCGGGTTCTCTCGGCGGCCGGTAGCGAAAGCCTGCACCCAACCAACCCAGCCCGCATTTCTCACCGAGTGTCTACTGCGGGCGGCGAATGGCAGCCATCTGTCGTGCTTTTCGCAAATCGTGCTCCTCAACGTAGTGCAACTACGCTCGCGTCGCCTGATTCGCGAAAAATCCAACATCTGACTACCCTTCGCCGCCCTCGCTACGAAACCCGGTGAGAAATGCGGGCTAGCCTGCATTTCTCACCACGTCGAGTCGCGAGGCCCGCGAGATGAACGGTTCAATCCGAATCGTCGGAGACCAGGCCGGCCGCGGCGGCGGCGCCGAGGATCGATCGTTGGCCTCCGAGAAGGCCGGGCAGCCCGAGAGTCGCCACCCCGGCGAGGGCCGCGGCCAACACCGCCACGACTCGTCGTGGGAGCACCGGCGCCGCAAATTTTACCCCGGCGAGCAGCATGCCGGGCGTTCCCTGGCGCACGACGACCAGCACCGAAGCGGCAAAAACCCACCACACCAACGCCAGGGCGGCGGCCCAGGTAAATGCGGGGAGGGTCGGGCGGTCCCCGAGCATCAGAATGGCAATGAGGGCGCCGGTGCAGACCGCCAACATGCCGACGAGATCGGCCCATGAGGTGGCCATGAGGGTGATCAGGGACGGCTCGTTGGCTCCGCCCATATCAGCGTTCGACGAGGGAGCGGGTTCGGGGCTCCTTCGCAACTGGCGATCACCCAGAGCATCCCAATCGGTGGGGACATCGTTGCGATCACTCATCGACCGGCCAGATTCCCGACGAAGATCTTGAGCTGCATGTCCACTGGGCGCCCCTTGTAGGTGTTCACAAACTGAAGAATCCGCCGCGCCTCGTCATCATCGGGCTGACGGGCAATGAGCTCGACGAGGTATTCCTCGGCGCCCGCGAGGTTGAACGCGCGGAGTTCGGCGAGCGCGGCATTGAACAGCTCGCGGTCGTAAAACACCGCCACCTCCGCATCGTCGGGTCGCGCATCCAAGAGGTCCTTGGCGATCGCGAGTGCGGCACGTCGATCCCCTGCCGCCAGGGCGCCATGGAGGTTGGCCGCCTCGGGCTCGGTCTCGAGAATTTCGAGCCGCAGCGCCTCCAGTTCGGGATTCCCCGGATAGGCTTCGAGCTCCGCCGTCACGCGCTCGAATGCCGCCATCCAACGCCCTTCCGCAAAAAGCTCTCTGGAGATCGAGAGACCCTCGGGGGTCCGGGTCGGTACCGGGGTCGCGACGGCCTTGCGGTACTTTTCCAATCGACGATCGATCCTGGACTGGAAATCATCGTCGGCGGAGTTCTGCTCGAGATGGACGATGGCTTCTTCCACTCGATTCTGGTTGTACATTTCTTCGGCTTCGGCGAGAACCTGCTGGACGACTTCGAAACGCGCCTCCCCGATATCCTCGGGGATGAGAATTCCACCGAGCCACAGCGCGCCGGCGACGATCAACAGGCCGACGGCCCCGATGGCGGCCCACAATTGCCAGGGCAATCGGCGCTTTGATTTTTTCGGAGTTTCCCATTCTCCCCCGGGAGAATCCTCCGCCTGAGGGGCCCCGGTCCCGAAATCTGCGGTCGCGGCAAACTCATCCGAGAAGAGGTCATCTTCCAGGTCGGGCATTCCAGATCCGGCGCCGACCTCGGGCTCGGGATGAGCGCCGCGCCCGATTGCCTCTTGGAGCCGGGTGGCGTCGACGTGGTTGGGATACAGCGCGAGGACGTGGTCGACGAAGTTGCGTGCCAGCTCGAGATCACCACTGACATGGCTCGCCTGGGCATCTGCAAGCATTGGCTCGATTCGTTTTTCGAGATCTTCCTTTGCGTGGCGGATGTGCTCGATCCGGTCCTTCGCTTCCCCGTGGTTCGGATCGATGAGGAAGATCCTCGACCATGCATCGATGGCAGCGGCATAATCATCAGCTGCTGCCGCCGTACCTCCTCTGGCGAGGAGGTCTCGAATGACGGCGTGGACATCGTCGGGGTCGACCTCGACCTCGGCCTCGGCGGGCGCTACCGGACCGCCATCAAAGAGAGCTGCAACGTTGTCTGCGGCATCCTCATAATAGGGTTCTTCCGATACGGGCGCCGGATCGCCCGAGGAGAGGTCCGCGACCGCGGCTTCCTCCGTCGCGATGTCGGGCGGCGAATGGGTTGTCGGCGGTTGGCTCAACGCCTCAACCGGCGCCTCCGCGGCCGGCGCGGTGGAAAAGAGATCCGCGTCCTCGGTCGTGGCGCTGAAATCCGGCACAGCCTCATCCACCGATGCAAACGAAATCTCTTCTTTAGCCTCCGCTTCGGAAACGACCCCGGGCGACGGGGGCGAGGCGTTGCCGCTCTTTTCGATTTCGGCAATCGTGGTCGCGATATCACGGTGGTGCGGGTCGAGGGCCTGCGCCATCATGACGAAATTGGCCGCCTCCTCCGAATCGCCCTTGGCGAGGGCTTCTCGGGCCCGGGCCAGGAACTGATCCACCTGAGACTCACCCCTGGTCGCCTCTTCAATCTGACCGAGGAGGTTCCGCGCCTCATCGTGACCGGGGAGATCAAGGAGGACCTGTTCAACTTTTGATCGTGCGCCCTCGAAATCACGGTTGTTGAAATCCTCAACCGCCTCCACCAACAGGCCGTTGATCGTATCGGTGGTGGGCGCCTGGAGCTGAGAGACGACCTCGTTGAGATCGATTTCGCCGGCGCCTGATGAGAGCTGCTGATGCAGGTTGAGCGCAGGCGCGTAGGCCGGGTCGAGTCTGAGGACGAATTCGAGGCCGATCAGGGCCTCCTCCCGGTTGCCCTGTTGGAGTTTTCCAACCACCTGTTTGAAGGCGGTCATCACTCGATCCTTGGCCTGTGGGGAGAGCTCGGTGTTGCCGGGATAAGCCATGATAACGATGTTATCACGGGGTCGCTGATCAACTTGAACCTAAGATGAGCGGTTCTGCCGGACGAGATGTGCCAAACTCTTGATGCTCTGGTGCTTGCGAGAAGCGGACGCATACCCATCGGTATTCGGAGCATTTTCGCAAGTGGCCAGAGCGCAAGAGCTTGGTGCAGATCGCCGGTGAGAATCGCTCATCTTAGGTT
>Ga0209013_10000399_pt1 | contig 38524 bp, 28 predicted proteins | sample Cruoilmetagenom2_FD_187291 | JGI IMG/M metagenome (GOLD analysis project Ga0209013, IMG submission 187291) | Oil polluted marine microbial communities from Coal Oil Point, Santa Barbara, California, USA - Sample 2 (SPAdes) (version 2) | ecosystem: Environmental > Aquatic > Marine > Oil seeps ...
GCGAGCGATATTAAAAGCGCTGGCTAAAAAACGGGAAGATAGATATGCCAATGTCTCCGAGATGATGGCTGCCTTTTTAAAGGCTTTTGATCTCCTTATTAAGGATCATCCATCCGAGGGTGAAGCACCAACCCTGGCGCTGCATGCAGATGCCAGGAAGAAGACCCTCGAGCGAGTCAAGGCAGAAAAAGAATTTACCGATACAAAGGCGATTGAAAAAGAGACAGAGGGGGAAAATGAGAAGAAAAAAGGCATCCCGGGTTGGATTTGGTGGATGGCTGCACCTGCCCTGATAATATTTTGCCTGGGATTCACAGTCTACCAGAATGCGCTGGAAGTACCTGGTCCAGATCTGATCACCTCTGAAACTTTGACACAAGAGGCCAACTTCAGATCAGCACCCGCCTTGAATGAGATCAGATCCTTGAATGAACAGATCAGGGAAAACCCGCAGGAACCAACTCTGCGATTTACACTGGGTGTAGCTTACCTGGAGGCTGACCGACCTAAATTGGCCAAGGAAGCATTCCTGAAAGCATACCAACTAGCAGAGGGCAACCCTCAATTGATCTTGGACTTGGGTGAAGGGCTGACGGATATAAATATCTGGACTTACGCAGCTTACAGTTTCCTGAAAGTAGAACAGCTTGGCTCACCGATCCCAGACGAAGAGCTGAAAGATAAGATCAGGGAAGCCCTCTTCCGTGCAGCATTTGAGGATATTTCATGGGAAGTATTCTCCCGCAACCAGGATATTGAACTTGACCCTGCCTTGCTTAATTTATTGACAGCCCGCAAGGCCTTATTAGAAGGTAGGGTTGATGATGCCGAAAGGTTGGTTGATCGAGTCATGGCTGAACGACCGGATTTGCTGGAAGCGTATAAGCTAAAATCAGATATCCTATTCGCCCAGGAGCGGTTTGATGAGGCGCGGGACTTGCTGCTGGAATTGGAACATTTTGAGAATTTGCCGGACTGGATTCGAGCAGAATTAAGATTACAGGCGGAATAATATTTATTTTTTTGGAGGAATCATGCGGCGAGCTTGTGTTGCTGGAAATTGGAAAATGAATAATTCAGTGCAGGAATCCATAAGCCTGGTTAAGGAACTTGTACCAGGCTTAGATAAAATTGAGAACGTTGACAGTGTCATATGCCCGCCTTTCATTGCATTAGCGAAAGTATCTGATCTGATCAAGGACTCAAAGATCGAACTTGGCGCCCAGAATTTATATTGGGAAGAACAGGGCGCATACACCGGAGAAGTCTCCCCCGGTATGGTTGGTGAGATTGCAGAACATGTGATCCTGGGCCACTCAGAGCGCAGGGCCTACTTCCAGGACACAGACGAATCTGTTAACAAGAAGATATTGGCTGCTTTGAAGGTGGGATTAAAACCAATTCTATGTGTTGGAGAAACCCTGGAGGAAAACGAAAAAGGAAGAACTGGCGATGTAGTAAAACGCCAATTGACAGGGGCTTTAAAAAACGTCAGTATTGAAGACTTTGAGAAAATGATGATTGCCTATGAGCCAGTCTGGGCCATCGGTACTGGAAAAGCCGCAACTGCGGAAGGCGCAAATCAGGTAATCAAGGAATATATCCGGGATGAGGTGGCATCTTTGTATTCTGGTGATGCTGCGGATAAAATTCGAATTTTGTACGGTGGATCCGTCAAACCTGAAAATGCCAAGGAATACTTCCAGCAACCTGATATCGATGGTGCGTTGGTTGGCGGGGCCAGCCTAAAGGCAGATGCCTTCATCCAGATCACAGAAGCTGCTGCCTGACATTTCTTACTAAAACAAAAGAGGCTTCTCATTGAAGAAGCCTCTTTTGTTTTAATCAGGTACCTTTATCCTGTTCCGAATTGCCTGTCTCCGGCGTCTCCCAAACCCGGCACGATATAACCATGTTCATTCAAGTGACTGTCAATCACGGCCAGGTGAAGTGGAACATCAGGATGAGCTTGCTGCATTGCGTCCACACCTTCTGGCGCGGCCAGTATGCCCAAGAATTTGATTTTTTGAACACCCCATTTTTTCAATATATTCACTGTCGCTACAGCGGAACCGCCCGTTGCAAGCATAGGGTCCAGAACCAGGCAGACCGAAACTGTGGGTTCGAGAGGCAGCTTGTTGTAATACTGGACTGGTTGGAGAGTCTGTTCATCCCTGTACAACCCTATGTGCCAGACTTCGGCGCTGGGCATCAAACCCCAGATACCCTCTACCATACCCAGGCCAGAGCGCAGGATAGGCACCAGCCCAATGGGTTGTTTCAGTTCCACCCCGGCTGCCACCGCAAGCGGTGTTTCAACTGTTTTGGGGGCAATTTCCAGGTCCAACGTAGCTTCATAAGCCAATAAGGCAGAAATTTCCCGGATAAGTTCTCGAAATTTCTTGGGTTCGGTGTTTTTATCACGCAGCCGCGTTAATTTGTGCGAAACGAGCGGGTGGCTGGATTCGAATATTGTATTCATAGTTGTCTCCCTTAGGTCTGAATCCGATTTCCTGGTATATAGCTCTTTTCTGATCATGCTGATTATATCCTGTTGAAAGTATTTGTCCCACATTCCTACGCATTTAAGGCCACCTTCGGTATAATCTTAGGCATGGATGACACACAACCAAACCGCCTGGTGGATTCTGATTCTAAATTGGGAGATCATCTAGACCACGCGCTTCGTCCCCAATCTCTGGGCGGTATGATCGGGCAGGATACCATACGGGAGAATCTTGAGATATTGATCTCAGCAGCCCAGCACCGGGAAGAAGCTCTGGACCATGTCCTTTTTTACGGTCCCCCGGGATTGGGAAAGACTACCCTGGCTCACATCCTTGCTAATGAGATGGGTGTTCAGATCAAGATCACATCCGGTCCGGCTGTGGAAAGGGCCGGGGATCTGGCGGCGATCTTAACCAACCTTAATGAAGGGGACATCCTGTTCATTGACGAGATTCATAGATTGGGTCGGGCGGTCGAAGAAGTCCTTTATCCAGCCATGGAAGATTATTCCCTGGATATCATCATTGGAAAAGGTCCTTCCGCCCGCTCCGTCCGCCTCAATCTGCCTAAATTCACCATTGTAGGTGCAACCACACGCCTGGCGCTGGTGACGGCGCCCTTGCGGGCACGTTTTGGGGCAGTATACCGGCTGGATTATTACACAGTCGATGCAGTTGAGAAAATTATCAGGTTGGCGGCTGAACAGCTCGAAGTGCCTTCTGAATCTGCAGGGATCAAAGAGATCGCTTCTCGTTCCCGCGGCACACCACGCGTAGCCTTGCGCCTATTACGCAGAGTAAGGGATTTTGCCCAGGTGCGGGGAGAAGGAGTGATCACCACGTCTATTTCCCAGCAAGCGCTGGAGTTGTTGAAGATTGATAAAGAAGGTTTGGATTCAATGGACCGCCGGGTGCTTCAATCTATTGTTGTTAAGTACCAGGGCGGACCAGTGGGATTAAAGACGATAGCAGCTTCTATTCGAGAAGATCCAGATACGATCATGGACGTGGTTGAACCTTATTTGCTGCAGTTAGGATTAATGCAGCGAACCTCCCAGGGCAGGGTCGCAACCCAACAAGCCTATCTCCATTTGGGTTTGGAACCACCCCCAGACGCAGTTCAGCCCAGATTAATCAACTGAGGTAGATATGGATCTGATGCCAATAGCCCGTGTGGTGGCTGTATTTGGTTTGGTTCTTCTAGTTATAGCAGGCTTGTTATTCCTGGCTGCAAAATTCAATATTTCCCTGGGAAAACTACCAGGCGATTTCGTGTTTAAGCGAGGAAACTTTACTTGCGTTGTTCCTCTATCATCATCGCTTCTGATCTCTATTGTGGTCACGGTACTTCTCAATTTCCTGCTGGCTTTGTTTAAAAAATAAAAAAAGTGATAATTTGAAAACATCAGATTTTGCATATAATTTACCGAAAGAATATATTGCCCAGCATCCCGTTTATCCGCGGGATTCTTCCAGGCTGCTGGTTTATAACCGGGAACAAGGAACTGTTGCCCATCACCATTTTCATCAGCTGGTGGATTTATTACGTGAGAATGATCTTCTGGTGATCAACCAGACCCGAGTTATTCAGGCGCGATTATTTGGTAAAAAAATCCCGACCGGGGGAAAAGCTGAACTGCTGCTCCTGCGGGAATTAGAAAGGGATACCTGGGAAGCGATGGTTGGAGGAAAAGGAATCAGGCCTGGTATCAAAATTCAGATTAAAAATGGTCCGGAGGTTTCTATTGAAGATGACCTGGGAGGATCATTGAGAAAGGTTCGATTCCAGGATCCGATTGAACCGATGCTTGATCAGATTGGGAATGTGCCCCTTCCTCCTTATATTCATGAGCATCTTGACAAGCCGGAGCGTTATCAGACAGTTTATGCCAGGGAATCCGGTTCAGCTGCAGCTCCTACTGCTGGTTTGCATTTTACACCGGCATTAATGGAAAGTGTCCAACAAAAAGGAATCCGGATCGCTGAGGTCACTTTGCATATCGGGTTGGATACCTTCGCCCCGGTGCACGAAGAAGATCCAAGGGATCACAAAATCCATCAGGAATGGTGCCGGCTTCCTGACGAGACGGCTGTTTTGATCAATCAAACCAGGGAGGCTGGTGGCAGGGTCATTGCCGTGGGTACTACATCGGTGAGGACTCTTGAATCAGCTGCCCGGCAAAGTGATCTGACCGTTGGTATCTCCCCTTACCAGGGTAAAACAGATTTGTTTATTTTGCCTGGATTTCAGTTCCGGGTTGCAGATTGTATGCTGACCAATTTTCACCTACCCGAATCAACTTTATTGATGATGGTCAGTGCTTTTACCGGCCGGGAAAAGATCCTTGAACTCTATCAACTGGCAATGCAGGAAGGATATCGATTCTACTCATTTGGGGATGCAATGCTGCTGGAATGAGTAGAAGTTAATTATAAGGTGGGAGTTTAATGTGGAAGAGAAGAAAAAAATAACCCCGGCGGGGCTGATTAACCTATTAATTGTTTATTTTGTGTGGGGAAGCACCTACCTGGCAATCCGGGTAGGCATTCGCAGTGGATCTGGTTTCCAGCCCTTCTGGTTTGGGGGACTGCGAGTTCTGGTTGCCGGGACCATTCTGCTGCTTCTGGGTGTGATCAGGGGGAAGGATATTCGCCCTAATAAAAAGGATATTAAGGTGTTGATCGCTTCCGGTTTTCTGCTCTGGATTGGTGGAAATGGACTGGTTGTCTTGGCTGAGCAGCGGATCGATTCTGGAATTGCAGCCCTGGTTGTAGCCAGCACACCCATTTGGGTGGCATTATTCGAGTCCATCCTAGATAAAAGAATGCCTTCCTTATTATTGATAGGATCGCTGATAGTAGGTTTTGGCGGGATTATTGTCCTCAGTCTGCCGTTATTGACATCGGGGGTACGCGCTGATATTTTGTCCATCCTGGCAGTTATGTTAGCCAGTTTTAGCTGGTCCTCGGGCCTGGTCTTGCAAACCCGCCAACCTGTCAGTCTGAGCAGGGGAGTCAGTTCAGCCTATCAGCAGCTGTTTGGGGGAGTATTTTTTGCCTTGATCGCCTTACTTGCCCGGGAACCACTGCCCACACCTACAACAGAAGCCTGGCTGGCCTGGGGCTACCTGGTTATATTCGGCTCGATCTTTGCTTTTACTGCATTTGTGAGCGCTCTGCAGCAGCTACCAACCAGTCTCGTCACAACATATGCCTATGTTAATCCGGTCATCGCCGTTCTTTTGGGATGGTTGATATTAAGAGAGCCAATAACTCCCTGGACCATTATTGGCGGACTTTTTGTTTTGATCGGAGTGACAGGGATCTTCCGGGTCAATAATAAAAAAGCTCACCAGGAACTGGGGAGTAATGTTGAACAAAAACAGGGAGAAGAATAATTCTGTTACGGTATAATCTACAATCATCTCATTTTGATATACAAATTTTGGAGTTCCAATGCGCGCAGTCGATATCATTATCAAAAAACGAAACAAACAGGAATTAAGCAAAGAAGAGATCGTTTTCTTCGTACAGGGCTTCACGGATGGATCAATTCCTGACTATCAGGCTTCGTCCTGGGCGATGGCAGTCCTTTTAAATGGTATGACACCCCAGGAAACCACAGATCTGACCATGGCTATGGTCAATTCAGGAGATATCCTGGATCTATCTTCAGCTGTCCCTCTGGCTGTGGATAAACATTCCAGCGGTGGAGTAGGGGACAAAACAACCCTGGTAGTAGAGCCGCTGGTTGCGGCCTGCGGATTGCCTGTTGGAAAGATGTCCGGTAGGGGATTGGGTTTTACCGGCGGTACGCTGGATAAGATGGAATCTATTCCGGGTTTTCGGGTTAACCTGACCCAGGAAGAGTTTTTATCTCAACTAAAAGATATCGGTTTGGTGTTGACTGGTCAAACTGCTGTCCTGGCGCCAGCTGATGGTAAGCTCTACACCCTGCGCGATGTTTCAGGGACAGTGGATTCCATCCCTTTGATCGCTTCTTCGATCATGAGTAAAAAGATCGCCGCCGGAGCGCAGGCGATTGTTCTCGATGTAAAAATCGGCTTAGGTGCGTTTATGGCTAACCAGGAAGAAGCCAAACACCTGGCCAAGTTTATGGTAGATATTGCCCATTTAGCAGGGCGAAAAGCCGTTGCCTTGATCTCGGATATGAATCAGCCCCTGGGGATTGCTGTGGGAAATATCCTGGAAGTAAAAGAAGCGATCGATACTCTGCAGGGAAAAGGTCCTGCAAGTTTTAGAGAGCACTGCCTGGATGTAGCTGAACAGATGTTGATCCTGGGTGGGGCAGCCGCAGATGGTGGAGAGGCCCGTGAGAAAGCAGAACAGGCTATTAAAGATGGTTCAGCCTGGCAGAAGTTCCTGGATCTGGTAAAAGCCCAGGGTGGTGATATATCTTTTGTTGAAGATCCGACGAAATTCCCGAAAGCAGCAGTCGTTAAGGTGGTTGCATCTCCGAAAACAGGTTATTTGAGCCAGATCCATGCTCGCATTGTGGGAGAAACATCAGTAGATCTTGGCGCAGGCCGGGCGAAGAAAGATGATCAGATTAATCATGCTGTAGGAATTGAGATCCTGAAGGAAGTAGGGGATCACATCAAGAAGGGGGAAGACCTATTCATCCTGCATGCAGCTGATCAGAAATCCTTTGAACAAGCCAGGGATCGCTTGCTGGAGGCCCACAAGTGGAGTGATTCCCCTGTGGAAAGGCTCCCGCTGGTTTATGACATCATCAGCTGAAAATTTCAGTCTGGTTGGATTTCCATTGTAATGGATGAAAAGTGAGAAAGGAATTCTTCCGTTCCCTGGCTGTAGGTTTCCAGGGGTATATCTCCTTTGATTAATGCAAGAAGGGTATCTGTTAGAAAAGAATTCACTGGAGTTGGAGTATGGGATTTCTTTCCAGCTCTGACAACTGCTCCATTGAGTTGGTTGACCTCACTCTGCCCCCTCCCGCTGTAAAGATCTATATGAAAGGATGGCATTTTCTTTCCCCGTCCTTCTCCTATCATCCTCGCTAATAAAGGTTTTGAGAGCCAATAAGGCAGATATTTTATAAGACCAGCCAGGATTTTTACTGGGACACCTGGCAGGTTGACGACATTAATCCCCTGATTTTGCATTACATTTAACGCTTCCCGAACCTGTTCCAGTTCTATCTGATAGAGAGCTGGATTCGAATAGATTTGTGCTGAAGTCAAATTGAGTATGGCGGAGCTGGCATTACCGAGTAGATTAGTCACCAATTTGGACCATTTCATACTCTCGGGATTTGAATAATATTTACAATGTATGCCAGCCTCTAGAAAGATTTGTACGAGATCTCTGGCCATCGGATGGCTGCCGGCAATTCCCATCCCCCGCATCTTCCTGACGATTATGTTCCCCTTCGCAGGACAATCCACAGCAGATGTGACTGTGCCGGGAATGATCATATTAGCTCCCAGTGCAGATGCCAATCTTCTTTCACTTTCAACGCCATTTTGTAAACAGAGCAGAGGAGGGAGATTGTCTTGAAGGTGGATCAAACCAGGCAGGAGCCTATCAAGATGGTATGTTTTAACTGCCAGGATGATCAGGTCAAATTCCCGGTTCTGGGCCTGGTCTAGAGAACTAATGTAATCAGCTGAGGAAACGGTAGATCTTATCCCCCCTACTTCCATTATTATCCCCTGTTTTTGGAGAGAGGAGATGTCCTTTTCCCTCTCAAGGAATGTTACCTCGTGTCCGTCAAGAGCCAGCGAACCACCCAGGTATGAACCGATCGCGCCCGCACCCAGGATGAGAATTCGTTTTTTCATAAACATTCTGGGGATTTATTTATTAACAAGATGACTGGTGTTATTATGTTCAAAAAAGATCCAGTTATCATTACCGGGTTTGTATTGTATGGTGGAATACCCGGTATTTGAAAAGAGGAAATTTGGTCCCTGAAAATTAGACTGGGGTGCCTGTCCGAGCAGGGCATGCATGACCATGTTCAAAAACCCGCCGTGGGAGATGATCAAGTACCGTCCCGATGTATATTTGACCAGCTTGTTCACTGCTGTAGCAGCTCTTAAAAACAACTCCCACTGACTTTCACCGGAGCTGGCAATCGATTGGTGGAGGGGGATGAAATCAGGAGGGGGATGGGACAACAAGGCTTCCTCATGCAGCAAACCAGCCAGTTCACCATTATCTCGTTCCATCCAGATCGGATCAAACTCTATATTCGTATTAATGACATCAGTGATGATCTTTGCTGTTTGTTTGGCCCTGGTTTGAGTGCTGGAAATCGCCAGATCAAATTGGACTCCACTTTCAGACCAGGCAGAAGCCAATTGTTCAGCCTGGAGAATGCCGGTACCGGTAAGCGGAAAATCAGCTTGTCCCTGATGACGTTTTTCTGCATTTCCGGTGGACTGGCCGTGCCGTAAAAACACAAAAAGCAAATCGGGTGGTTTGTTCTTAATTTCCCTCATACGTTGTAATATTCTCCGATAAGGTTCGTAAGGGTGTTTATTAGGATTTCCAATCTGGATTGCCGTTTATAAAAGCAGGACCAGCTGTTTTATTCTTTCCAGCCAGTTGAAGTTGATCCAAAACCAGGATCCCCGCACTGGTTCCTATCGCCGGGTATCCATCATATATTGTTAACACCCCAGCCCCAGGAGAGGTTACGGAAATGGCCCGGGTTTGGTGGATGATCAAACGCAGTTCTTTCCAGAATGTAAAAGTCCCCGGCCAGGGAGAAAAAGCCCGGACTGTACGGGCCAGGGATTCTGCGCTCAAATCGAAATTCAATTCCCCGGCGCTCTTTTTTAATTGGGGAGCATAAGTTGTAAAGGAATGGTCCTGTATCCGGGGAGAGATATTGCCGCCGACATAAAGGGGGATTGTGGCTGCCAGTACTTTTCCCCCCAGATCTGCCAGATGATCAGATAAAGACCCGGCAGTCTCGTCAGCCAGAATATCAATAGATTCCTGGGCCAGGATCGGACCATCATCTAACCCCGGACCCATTTGCATGATCGTTACGCCTGTCTGGGAATCACCATGCAGAATGGCTGCATTGATTGGTGAAGCTCCTCTCCAGCGGGGAAGCAGTGAAGCATGAACGTTTATACAGCCGAATTGAGGTAGATCCAGCAAGGTGGGTTTAAGGATTTGGCCGTAAGCGGCGACACAGATCAGATCTGGATCCCAATCCCGGATCTTTTGTAAAGAGTTTTCTGCATTGACGTTTTCTGGTTGGAATATTTCTAGTCCGTGCTCCAGGGCAGCACGCTTGACTGGTGATGGGACCAGTTTTTTTCCTCTACCGGAAGGTCGGTCGGGTTGAGTGATGACGCCAATGACCTGAAAACCCTCAGCCAGTTTAACCAGTGAAGGCACCGCAAAATCCGGTGTGCCCATAAACACAATACGATTATCCATACCCCGATTTTAACATAGGAGATGTGCGAGATGTTATTTTTGTTCAGTCGTTTGGATAACGGTCAGCTGGTTTCTGGATTCCCGGTGTCTGGTGGTTTGGAAGGAATCCCAACAGCGACCTGGTCGCGTCCTCTTGCTTTAGCCCGGTACAAAGCTCTGTCGGCAATCACTACCAGTTCATCCACGTCACTAGTATGTTCCGGGATGGTCGCAATGCCCTGACTGATGGTCGGTTTTGGAATAGTATTGCCTTCCACGTTAAATAATGGAAGTTCAGAGAGTGTTCTTCTGATCCGGTTGGCAACCATATTGGCCTGGGTTTTGGTGGCATTGGGCACAACGATACCGAATTCCTCACCGCCCCAACGCCCAACAGTGTCGGTTTTCTTAATATGTGATTCTATGGCCTGGACCGTCAACTGCAGCACCTGGTCGCCAATGGTGTGCCCGTAGGTGTCATTATAGAGTTTAAAGTGATCGATATCGAGCATGATCAGAGAGAGGGGCGACTGGGTGGAGAGGGCTGTTTCACTTTCCTGATAGAGGATTTCAATGAAGTGGTTGTGGTTGCTGACCCCGGTTAAGGAATCTAATTTTGCCTGACGGGTGACTTCTTCATAATGGCGCGCGTTTTGAATACTTAAGACAGCCTGCTGGCCAATTTGTTCCATTAACAGTTTATCGGTAGTATCAAACATATTTGGTGTGTAGCTGGCGACGGCAAGCAGGCCTATCAGGTTGTTCTCTGTCAATAAAGGCACGCCTAACCAGGATCTGGAGAGTTTCTTTTCTCCTACCAGGATTGGTCTCATGGATAGAGAATCAATTTCCTTCCTGAGGTCCTTGATCAAGAGTGGCTCTTTATTTTCAACGATCCAGCTTGAAAGTCCTTCGCTGGCATCCACTATCGCTGGTGGATAACGTTTGCCTTCATCATACAGAATGCGGATATCCATCTGGTGGGTCTCTGGCAGGTAAAGAGCGACAAAATAGGCATCACTCTGGATGACTTTTGAGAGTTGAGTATGGATCAATTCCAACAAAGCATCAATTTTCAATGTGCTGGTGATAGCTTTTCCGATCTCGTACAGAACTTCCAGCCGATCAGCCTGGTCTTTTAAACTCTTGTTCAGTGTATGGGATTCGGTATTATCATGGAAAATGATCGTGTAGCCGACCAATGATCCATTGGAATCCGAGAGGGGGATCAAGTTGAGGACAAAATATTTCTTATTCTTACCTTCTCCAGTGGTCATAACCTTAACTGGTGTTCGATCTTCCTTGGATGAAGAAATCCAGTCCACCAGGTCTGAGAGTACCTCCGAGGAGGGATGCCCAATTGCATCAGAGAATTTTTGATTGATGATGCTTTCTGCAGCAGGGTTGATATCAACTACCCGGTCTTCCAGATCCACTACGATAATGCCATCCCCCATATTTTCAAATGTTGTATCACGGGCAATGGGAACGATATCCATTAATTGATGGTAATTAAGGACATAGACCAGGATAATGCCAGTCAATAAAAAACTCAATGAGTTGAGATCAAGAAGAGGGAAAGGATTTTGATTAGTAAGAAAGAGAATAGCTGCTATCGCTGGAAATAATCCAGCCAGAATAATTAAGCGGACTTGTTTGCGCAAAGATTTGCGTGTTTTATAAAATTTTTGAATAAGTAAGAACAATCCGGCTACATATAGTAAGTAAGAGTAAACAATATGTATCCAAAACCCCAGCCCAAATGTATTTGAAAAAACAATAATGCCAAATTCAGTTGTCAGATTGAGTTCGGACCAGATTAGATGATGATACTCATTTGTTAGAATTAATAAAATGGTTGTCAATGGTACCCAGGAAAATATTAAGAAGAATATTTTTGTTGAGGGAACATTTATTTTTGTATAGCGGATACAGAACAATAACCAGAATGTTGTTAACCAACATATGCCAATAAACTCCAGTTTTAACACAAGAGTTTTCCCAGGTAGTCCGGGAACCATCTGCTCGATTGCATATCCAACTGACCAGCCTGCCAGGGAAACAAATAATAGAAATAGTGCTTGAATAGATTGTCCGGCCCGTTTCTTCCATAGAAGGATAGCAATATATATACTAAAAATACCCGCTAATAGTGATGGAAGAATAGTGATAGAAAACTGCAAATTATCCATAGAAAAGTTTGTGTGTTGAGTGACTCAGTGGTTATAAAATTCCTAATCGGATTTCATAATATTGTTATGTAGCTGTCCGGGAAAGATCAAAATAGAAAGTAGCCCCATCTTTTTCCGCCGTTTCAACCCAAATCTTTCCGCCATGTCGATTGATGATCTTCTTGGCCAGTGCCAAACCTATTCCGCTTCCCGGGAACTCATCCTGGCTGTGCAAGCGCTGGAAGGTATCAAAGACTTTCTCTGTATCCTCTATATTAAATCCCACACCGTTGTCCTTAACAAAATATATCACCCGATCATCCGTTTGATCGGGCTGATAACCTATGGTGATTTCTGGTTTCTTTTGTTTATTGGTGAACTTGATTGCATTGCTGATCAGGTTGTGAAGCGTTATTTTCAACAGGTTTTCATCTGCACAGCATGGTGGAAGGTCTTTGATATCGATCTTGATCTTGCGTTTTTTAATCTGATCTGAATAAGTATTGATGATATCCTCAACCAGGGCAAAGATATCAATTGAGATCGGATTGAGTTCTTGCCGTCCCAGGAGGGATAATTCTGTCAGATTTTCGATTAAAACGTCCATTAAAAGGGCATTATCATTTACACTTTCGATATACTCCAGGGCTTTTTGATCTATCTTGGATGGATATTTCTTGAGCAATGTTTGGGCGGACTCTTTTACCTTGTTGAGTGGAACTCGGAGATCATTTGATACTGAATATGTGAAAGACTCAAGCTCCTGATAGGTATCAGTTAAGCTGGCGCTCATAGACGAGAGTTTTTCATTAGCTGTTTGATAATCATCAAGGATATTAGTCAAAGCAGCGTTAAGTCTTTCAACTTCTAATATGCGCTCATTCAGTCGTTGAGTTCGGTCTTTTACGATATCTTCCAGCTGAAGCTGATATTGGCTTAATTTCTCTTCGACGGCTTTCTGGGCGCTTATATCGGTATGCGTACCCACGAATCGCAGGGGATTGCCATCTTGGTCTTGTTCTACGACCTTCCCTCTCCCCATGACCCACAGCCAAGATCCGTCTTTTCTGAGGAATCTGAACTCAACTGAGAATCTCTCGATCTTACCAGATAAATGATCTTCTGCATTGCTAAAGACTAATTCAACGTCATCAGGATGAACCCGTTTTCTGAACTCTTCCAGAAGGTGGGGAAAATCATCAATTTCATACCCGGCCATGGTGTAGAACAGTGGATCAAAATGAACGACATCGGTTTTAAGATCCCAATCCCATGTCCCATCATTTGTAAGCAAGCTGAACCTGGAAAAGTTTTCCTCGCTTTCTCGCAAGGCAGATTTCACATTCTTCAGACTGGTCATATCTGAGGCGATAGTGAGGACTAAATTCCTGCCATCGGAAAGTTTGGATAGCTGGGTCCAGCGCAACACCCAATTTAGAATATTGCCCTCCTCGGTATACAGTGGGTAAAAACCTTCCCTTTGTATTTGAGGTGACTTAATGAGCTGGCTGATCTCATCCGCTATCTCGGTTGAATTTTCACGGAAACAGTTATTCAGCCACTCTTCGATCGATCCAATTTGCCTGGGGGAATATCCGCTTTTATCAATCCAGGCAGTGTTCACTAGGATGATCTCGCCATTTTCTATGTGCAGCATAGTGGGGTAGGGAGATTCCATCAAAGCGGATTTTAGCTGATCTTCACTCTGTTTTTGTAAAGTTTCTGCTTCTTCCCTGGCTTGAATTTCCCAGATCAGATCTCTGTTAGATTTGGATAGGGATTCTTCCTTCTCCAGTAGTTCATTGAAAATTTCTTCGTATTTTGTGATCACAAGGATCAAGGTTGAAGCTGCCAGGAAGATTGACGCAATCGATATGATAATTAATGCGATCGGAGTAAAGCTGAGTATGGGAGCCGGTATTAATCCCTTGAAATCCAGAAAAAAGAGCGCAAATATCGAAAGGATGCTGATTCCGGCAAAATGGTAGGCGGCCATACCGCCCAAGATCAATCCTCCCATTACTGTGATCGTAATGTAAGTGAATAAAAAATTGCTGTAAAAACCGTTGCTCAGGAAACTGATTACGGTAATAACGATCCATATCGCGTAGATGAAAATATGCGACGCGAGTTTTACCTTCCCTCGACGGTTCAGGTACTGCACAAGGAGGATGATAACCAGGATCGATCCCGTGATAGACAAACCATAAACTATGTTAGAAAATACGAAAGGTGTGATGCTGATTGTAGCCAAACCAATCAACAGGATGATCGATGATAGGGTACGAAGAGTCTCTGCCACTTGATATTGATTGGGGTCTGGCAATTGGGGGATATTGATATATTTCTCAATAATCCGCTCAATAAAAATTGAAATTTTTGAAGAAAAATTATCTGTGTTCATGAGTTAAAATAATCCAGGTCTTTTAGCGGATCTTGGACTGATGGCTCGATACCATGGTCTTTTAGCTGCTGATGAAGCTTATCAATGACATCCTTTAATTCAGCCATCCGAATTTCTCGCCCTGCCATATGATCCACCATTTTTGTCAGTTCTTTTGTTCTTTCCTGAATCTTCGATTCCAGAGATGATGCATGAATGCTCAGTTGTTCATACAGGCGGGCATTATGGATGGCCTGAGCTGCTTGGGATGCGAATAGGTTGGCTAGTTTAGCTTCCTGGGAGCCGAACGCAGATTGTTTCCTGCTATCCATAGTGATATAGCCAATAAAATTGTCTTGGATTATAAGGGGAATGCCCATCCAGCCTTTGACATAGTGCATTTCTCCCCAGCCCTGAAAGCGCGAGTCGCGCATGGCATTGTCTATAATTATGGACTTCTTTTTGGTTTTTATCTCCTGAAAGAGCTGATTATCAGTCGGGAATGTTTTACCAACGACCAGTTCTGGATGCGGATGATTGTGGACTGTTTCAATTCGGAGCACATCATCCTCTAGCAGGAATATTGAAGCGCTGTCAAAGGATAAGGTCTCTTCCAGCTTTACCAGAACCAGATCCAGAAGATCTTTCAGGGAGAGTGTGGATGACAGGGATTTTGTGACGACATGTAACGCCTCAAGTTGGTCTGCGAAATTCTGAATGTCTTCCCTGATCAGTACCCGTTCTGAAATGTCCTGTGTAGTTCCAACCATGCGTATGGGGGAGCGGTCAGGGTTTCGTTCAACGACGCGGCCCTGGTTCAAAACCCAGACCCAGTGGCCAGACTTGTGTTTCATTCGTATTTCTGTCTGGAAATGGTAGAGGTCTCCTGCAAAATGTTTCAGGATCAGTTTATTGGATTGTTCCAAATCATCCGGGTGAGATAATTTCTCCCAGATATCAATTGTTAAAGGAGAGAGCTCGGATTTTCTATAACCGATCATGTCCGCAAATCGATCATTGATCATAATGAGATTGGTCTTTAGATCCCAATCCCACAAACCTGCACCGGTGCCGGTAACTGCCAGTTCAAGGGTTTCCCGATTTTCATCCATTTTTTTTCCGGCTTCGATCCAGCTGGTGTTATCCCGAATGGTACCCTGGAAGCCAGTGACCTCTCCCTCGCTGTTGGTAACTGCCGTTGTGGTCAGAAGTGTGTGCAGGATATTGCCATGCCTGTCTACCATTTCCACAGGGAGATTTTTGATAAAATCGTTGCGAACAACATCTTGCAATAGTGCAGAGCGCTCGTGCGGATTTAAATAAGCCTGGCTGACGGAAGTATCAAACAGATCTTTCTTGGAATCATATCCAAAGAGATCAATGGTTGCCTGGTTGGCATCCACCCATTTTCCATCTCTGGTGGTGATGAAGACAGGATCTTTTGAGGTCATGAAGAATCGGCGGTATTTTTCCTCGTTTTCCTGGAGGGATTTGGTTTTATCGCGGATCGACTTGCGAAGCAACAAAATATAAACGATGAAAATGATGATAATGCCGGCCGCCAGGGAAAACCCGATCGTAAACCAGGGCGAGGCGCTCTGCCCAAAGTAGTCCCCCTTGGGTATTAGATCACTTGTACAAGAAGGTGTTATTGCGGGGAGAAAACCAAATCCTAAGCTGGTCTGCTGAAATTTTATCTTCCAGCGTTCTGGATTGCTGTGATCTGGTTTTTCCAAGCGCCTGTGATGATAGTTCATGGTTTGTATCTGATTTTCAAATGAAGTAGAAGATCAAGAAAATTCACACTATTTAATTATAGCGGAAACTAATTAAATTTAGGCAACTAATCAGGGCACCTAACCGTTTTGCATGCTGTAGCATGGCTGTATAACAATCTTGTAGGTTGAAATTCGGTCTGGGGCATTTAATACTGAAAAAAATGGAGGTAAGTATTAAGTTAAAAAGCGGATGAATCCACTTGTTGTTAGAGAATAGGGCGGGAGTTATTTAGCAGGTGATTGATAGATTTGGATTTGAGCAGATGCGCTTCCATGACCTCAGGTATACGGCAGTTTCCCTGATGCCTAACAACGGCTGTACGCCCTTCGTGGTCTCCAAGCGCCTGGGGCATGCCAAACCCAGCATCACCATGGATATCTAGGGTCACTTGATTCCATTGATGCAAGATGGGATTGCTGATTTGATGGACGAGATTATTACACCTCTATCGGTGGATCTGAAAATGGAAAACTATAACATCTTGTGAGTAGCCAGAGAGATAGGAAATCATTAGCCGGCTTATGTTCGATAGGTTCCCTAAAATCATCCCGAATTGCATATCAATTGCACGTGAGTGAATGTTAAATAAGAAAAAGCCTGCGGCAGTGCAGGCTTTTTCTGGTTAATATGGGGATTCCTGAGGGGAATTTCCCCATATTGTTAGAGTGGGGCGGGTGGGAATCGAACCCACATGGTTTGCACCGGGGGATTTTAAGTCCCCTGCGTCTGCCAATTCCGCCACTGCCCCAGACTCTGCCCTTAATTGTACCCATCCTCTGGACAGGGTCAAGGGCTATTCTAAAATATGGGATTAAAAAAGAGCGTTTGCCAGCTGGGTGCGGTAGTCAATTACCAGCGGATGGTCATTCCCTAACAATTCAAATACCCCCAGGATGATCTTTCTTGGTCCCCCGCTGCGATAGCCTTTATTCTGTTTGAGGATCTCCAACAATCCATCCAGGGCCGCTTCGATATTCCCGCTCTGGATCAAATGCAGGGACCGGTAATAAAAAGGATCGAGGGCATTTTCATTCAGCTGCCCCGGATCAAATTCCTGCAGCAGCTCTTCTGCCAGCGGGCCTAATTTTTCTGCGCCCTGGTATTCAGTGCTGGCTGGAAAATGGTGGATGATGGTTAGCGCTTCAAGATACTCTCCCTGCCAGATCAGGCTCTTGGCCAGCAGCAGCTTTGCGCCGGGATTTCCAGGATTTTCTTCCAGAACTTCCAGGCAGGTATCCTCCACGTCCTCATAGTGGCCGGATTCCAGGAAACTGGCCGCCTTTTCCAGCAGCAAATTTTCTGGGCCTGGTGTAAAGCTCCTGACATAGTCAACCAGCTGCAAATTTGTTTGAAGGCCTTCAAGCTGGTGAGTGACCATTCCATTTTGGAAGGTTTTCAATGTCGGAACAGTATGAACCTGATAACGCCCGGTCAGTAGAGGGTTCTTATCTACATCCAGGTTGGCCAGCCGAAAACGCCCGGGAATTTCCAGTACCAGGGATTCCAGCTGAGGATTGGTCCGTTTGCAGGTGTCATCCCAGCTGGCCCAGAAATTGACCAGGACCGGCATTCGATCCGAGTAAATCAGGACCTGATTTTCGAAATCCACTTCGTTTACGGAGATGATATCTGGTTCTTCCATAGCTGTACCTATTCGTCCTCAGCAATCATACCTGGCTGCTCCACGTCCACAACATCACCGTGATGATTGATGATTATTTTAAATCCTGTCATGCCCATATAGGCCCGGCCCTCTTCTGGAAGGCCTTGTTCGATGAGCTGATCGAACTGGCGGTCGATATTCTTCAATTGTTCCAGGAAAATTGCCCGGGAGAAGATATCGTCCTGGCCGGACATTTTTGCTGCCTGTTCACTGATGACCTCCTCGTGGCCTTCGATCCCATCCTGCAGCAGGCTCAACACCTGGCAGTCAACATCAGCAGATGGGATATGTCTCTTAAAACCGTCGTCATCAACAACATAACAGGGCTCTGGTCCGATAAAGGTGGTTTCTACCAGTTGGTCATCTTCATCAAATACCAATCCGGCAAATAGGGGTCCTGAGGGCATAAATCTAATCACTCCTAAACTAATGATCAATCGCTACCCGTAAATTGTATGATGCCTGAAGCTTGTTAACAATAAGAATTATATTAAATCGCTGGATTCACCCCAGTAGGGGGGTTCCATTCAGATCGGCTATTTAAATATATCTACATGTGAGCCGGAGACGTTATAAGTAGATTGCTCGTTATAGGGAACGCTGGGCAAAGTCCAGCGGTAGAGCCATTTTGAAGCTTTTGACGGCAAGTTGATACAACCGTGGCTGCGGGCTTTCCCGAAATCGTTATGCCAGTACGTGCCGTGGAAAGCAATTCCGCTTTCGGTGATGTATATGATCCAGGGTACTCCTGGCAGGTCATAACCATTATATGCCAGGTTACCGGCTGCCATATGCCGGGATGGGCGTTTGTAATTTGTGATGTAATGCCCCGGAGGGGTGAGGTATTTTCCAGTGCTGAAATCAGCGCCGGTTGCGGCTTTGACCATATATACTGGTTTATTATATTCAAATGCGATCACTGTTTGGGTTTTAGTATGGACTTCTATGCGCTTGAAAATGCTGGGGACGTTCGGAGAAATCAGACTCAGTTCGCTTTCAGGGATAATCCGTAAATGGGCGGCAGGGACATAATAATCCAGATCCCATTTATCTTCCAGAATGTGATAATAAGGGATGCTGTCGGGTCCATTTACCAGACCTTTGATCCAATGGGTGGTCTCATAATAAAAGCGGTAAGCTACGTGATAGCGTTCGCCAGGGGTCCAGAGGGCATCTGTATAAGGGACTGTGACCTCCGCCAGCAGTCCTCCCTCAGGAATATCAGAGATAACAGGATTTGGATCTGTCCGAACCGGTTGAACACCTCCGGAGTGGGCATATCCTTCTGTGCCAGCTTTGTACCAGATCCGGTTGTGCTCTGGTTCACCAGTACCAAGCACAACATTGCTTATCGGAAAGACTGAATCTTTCCAATGGATCCGGACGCGCTCACTGTCAAAAGAGGGTTCTTTGTAGGTATAGATCCGCTCGTAAATAACTCTTCCTTGCTGGCCGGCGTATATATTCAGGACAGGGTTCAATTGGCTGCCAATCAAGCTGACAACCCCCATCCCGCTTAGATTTAAGAAGTCCTTCCTGGTGAATTTCTGGCTCATATTTAGTAATGGATGTTAACCAGTGTTCCCACGCTGGCAAAATTGAATGACCATTCGGCATCTTCATTTCTCATATTTACACAGCCATGGCTCATGGGATAACCGAAATTATTATGCCAGTATGTACCGTGAATGCCATAGGAACTATAGAAGTACATGGTCCACTGTACTCCGGGGAGATAATAACCGGGGCCGACCATTAGAGTTGAGGTGTATTTGACATATACCCGGAAACGTCCGGTGACGGTTGGCGTACCGGGAAGACCGGTTGAAACAATAAAGGTCTTGATCAATTTATCGCCATCATAAGCATACATGCGCTGGGTCGATAAGTTGATATCAAACCAGCGTTCATCCGGGTAAACGCCGGAAGGTAAGACCGATTTGATATAAGAAGGATAGGTATTTGGTACCGGAGTCGGTTTGGGAGTCGGCGTGATGGTGGGAGTTGGTGTATTGGTAGGGGTTGGGGTAGGGGTCGGGGTATTGGTTGGTGTGGGTGTATATGTGACCTTGCGAACATTCTCCTGGGCAGACAGAGTCGTTTGGGCTGTAGCTTGGAAGTTGGGCAGGGCAAATGAGAATTTCGGGGTCCAGAGCCAGATCAGCAATACACCTATCAGGATCACGGCAATTGTGGACCACGATAGAATAGCTGGCTTGTTAGATGTCAGGGCTTCTTTGGCGATGGAAACAGGCAGTTTTACGCGTTTAGGTTTCTGACCAGGATTTGTTTTCCTGAAACGCTGAATGGCCCAATGCATGCCTTTTTTGGCCTGGATGCTGGCAGGGTTAATTTCCAAAGCTCTTTTTAGATAAGAAATACTGGCTTCCGGGGATGAGACTGATGCCAGGTATAACCAGGGTTCTTCAAAATCCGGTGCCAGCTTGACCGCTTTTAACGCCAGACGCCGGGCCCGTTGAAGTTCGCCTCTATTTAGGGCGTACTTGGCCTCATTTAATGCTTCGAATGCAGCTTCTGGCAATTTTTGAGACATATTTATTCTTGTGAAATCACTTCCCGGTTCAGGAAGCACATAATTCCAGCTGTGATACCGCGAGCGACAAGGGCTGGGTTTTGAGTTAACAGTTCCCGGTCCTGATTCATATATCCGGTTTCGATGATCACCGCAGGAGTATTTGGATCTATTTCTCCAAAGGCATGATAGCTGGTCATATCATTGGTGATGCGGTGGTCATACCTTAAACCAGTAGCTTCGCCATAGCGGTTTTTGAGACAGGCCATCAGGCGGGCGGCCTGCTCAGGACGTTTGTTATCCGCTGCTTCAGCAATTTTAAACCCAGTCCCTAATTCTGGGATGTATTCACAGGTATCGGCATGAATAGAGATCAGGGCATTACTGATGTATCCATCCAGGTGTGAATCAAATTCCATTAACATATCAACCTGGACACCTTCGGCTTCCAGATATTGGCGAGTTAGGTCAGCGATGGTGTAATTGATATCCACTTCCTTAAAACCTCCCAGGCTTTCGGAGCAGACTGCACCTACGTCATCGCCATGGCCCCAATGGCCAACCACCAATCCAACATGCAGGCTTATCTGGGGAGTTGCCGCGTTGGCACCTTCCCCGCTGCCATTTCTAGACTGGAAGGGAGATGAATTTAACCCGATGCCCGTGGCGGGCAGAGCGGTAAATAATGTAGCGGAGAGGATGGCAGCCAGTAAAACGTTGAGTATACCTTTGGTGGTTTTACTCACCATGCCGTTGGCCGGCTGACTTCCGTGAGGATCAATTTGTAGTTTCATTCCGTTATAATACTGATAAAAGGCATTCCAGAATCCAGTTTAATTTTACCGTACTTTTCGTATAGAAACAGTAAAATATAGCTGCCAGGATACCCTTAACAGGCTAATAATAGGCTTAAAATGGGGCAGAATTGATCTTTTTTATTAATTTTTGATCGATTTAAGCCCCAAAAAGGCCCAAATTCCATAAAGTTGACGTCTTAATAAGGTGCAAGATTATGACCAAAAAACTTACTCCCCGGGAAGGCCAGATCCTTCTCAAGACAGCCCGCCAAGCAATTGAAAACCACCTGAATGGAGAAGTTGATCCCCCCATTAATTTGGACGATTACTCCCCCGGCATAACTGAAATAGGGGCATGTTTTGTCACTTTGACCATAAATGGGGTCTTGAGGGGCTGTATCGGATCCATCGAAGCATCCCAGCCGTTGATCAAAGATGTCCAGGATAGAGCTGTTGGGGCTGCATTTCATGACCCTCGTTTTCCAGGGCTCACGCTTGATGAGTTTTCTGTTCTGAAAATTGAAGTCTCCCGTTTGACCAACCCGGAAAGATTGGAGTATTCTACCCCGGATGACCTGTTGAATAAATTACGGCCAGGGATCGATGGAGTGATCCTCAGGCAAAATTCCAGAAGAGCCACTTTTCTCCCCCAGGTCTGGGAGCAGCTGGCAGAACCAGAGCTGTTTTTGGGGAGATTGTGTATGAAAATGGGACTGGATCAAGCAGCCTGGAAGGATAACCACCTGGATGTGGAAATTTATCAGGCTGAAAAATTCATCGAAAGCGCTTAGTCGAGATCAAGTTGGAATAGATCTGTATCAGTAAGAATAAGAGTCTCTTTCCCTGATCGGATGATAGTTGTTTGACCACTTTCCCGTATTATTTTCAAACCTTTATACTTTAGTGTGATAGGCCAGGGAAAGGGGTTTTTTCCTGCTATCGTGAGTCGGCCATCCTGGAAAAAATTTACCCCAAGCACCTGCAGAAAGAATCTCACCGGGAAAAGAGATTCCAGGCTATCTTTTAAACCAATTCCCCCTCCAGTGTTGACTCGATAGCCTGGGAATGAACATCCTGATCGTTTAAAAGCAGGAATGATAATAGCCATCCAGCGTCCGATCAGCTCTGCCGCTTGCTCACTCCTGCCATGTTCTTGTAAAGATTGCCCCAGGAGTAGATTCCAGAAAAGCTGAATGGATGTTTCTCCGATATCCGGAGAAGTACAGAAACCATAAGGGGACCAGTACCGGTTTGGATCCAGCAGCAGGTTCTCAATAAAATCCTGGGTTTGATCGTCTGGCACAATGCCTGCCCAGAAGGGCAGGGCCTGGGTGATGTCTTTGTTCGCAGTCGAGGGAACCACAAGGCTGATTTTTCCCTTCTGGCCTTCCCCTTTCAGAATACAATAATCTAGTTTTGAATAGATACTTTCAGAGATTCCCAAATCAAACTTTTCTCCCCAGGTAAAATTCATCGAGGAAAGTTCTTCGATCCGGTAATTTCCATGCCAGTCTAGGCCGTGGCAGATGACCCTGTAATTTCCTGGCAGGCGGTCTGTAGTTGATCTGTGGTGAATGATCCCTATCCGGGCAGGCTGCGGAAAATCTACTCGAAGGATATTCAATCCCGGCTGTAGTTCATCGATTATATTAAATCCGTTTACAGCTGCATGACTGCGGCTGTCACGATTTTGATATTCTCCTTTCTCTAGGTTCCAAGATTTCTGCAGGAAGTTCAAGATGGTATCTCTTTTCTCTAGAAAGTTAAAATCAGAAATGAATCCGGCAACTTCTGCTAGAGCATCAATTTTGCAGAGGTCATTATACAAAAGGGCGCCAAGACCTGGAGATTCCAGGTATGGATAGGGAAGAAAACTGCTTGCAGAACGCAAAACAACAGCAGTATTCGATCCAGCCAGACCCAATATCCAGGGATGTGTTAGCTCAGGGATGCCATCTCTGTCCTTGTCCAAATTGGGAGAGAACCAGTTTTTCATCCATCCAGCGGCTGTTGGAAGGTAACTTGACCAGATTTTCCTCGCAAAACCCATTTGGTGGATCTGCCACAGCAGTTCTCCCGCCAGAATGGGGGATATTTGGCCTTGATCTGGGTTCCTTCTCTCAAGTTCCGGCTCAATACTTTCCGTGAATACCAGATCGAGAATTTTTATAATCTTTTCTGGGGTCTGGTTTTCGAGTGATTGAAGGAGCATTAATGCCTGGATTGGAGTTAATTCAGCCCCATGAGGAGTTTTGAGGTTTTTCCGTGTACTTATCTGGTGGTAAATCAGCTGGGCCTGTTTCTGAGAAAGTGCCAGGATTAAATCCCAATCTGGATCTCCTGTTGTAACCTCTACCTGGCTCTGGTGGGCAACTTTACGATGAGAGATCTCTCCTGACCAATCAAGCTGGAGGACACTTTCCAATAATTCCTGAGCATTATTATTAGTATCTGATTTTGCGCAGATCCATTGAACTTTTTCTTCACTATGGGGAGATAATGAGATTTCGTTTTGTAGTATAGGAAAGGGATCTTCTGTGACCCCTGGATTGCCAGCCAGGAACAGGACCAGGTGTTGATCTCCAAGCGAGCCGGTCAGGACAGGCCTGCCTTTCATCTTCTCAAGGATGATCTGGTTTCCAGCTCCTTGGGATTGAAGTAAACAAACCAGGTCCAGAGTAATTAACCGCTGACTGTCGGTTGGATTGTTAATCCAGCTTTCCCCACAGATCACTTCGGAATCAGGAGCCCAGTAGAGGGATCTGACAACCAGATCTTTTAGGGGTTGGTGTCTGAATTCGATCCAATCCCACGAAAAACCCTCTAAAATTGGAATTGAGTCGAAGTTCAGACGATTGGTCTGGGGTAAGGAATGTTCATTGAAGTGGAGGTAAAACTGGAATTTCATCCCCGGGATTTCCGGCAGGAGTTCCACTGAAGGAAATGGGGGTTTGTCAGCTGTTTGGCGCACAATCCAGCCCTGGTTGAGCTGCGGGCGATCTGAAGAGAAGCGTTTTTTGCCTCCCATGAGAAATCTCTTCGGAAGAGGCCTGTTCCAGGTTCTGGGTTTCATATCATCTATTCTAAAGTCAGGTTGGAGTCCAGTCAATCACCTCCTGTAAACTGGTTCTATAGGACTGAAATCTCAATCCGCGGAGGGCTGGAAACCCTAATTTATGCTAGAATACCTCCAGAACGAGGAGTTTAGATTACGGGCACTATAAAACTGTCCGAATATTATGAGTGACTCAAAAAATTCCCAGGATCCAGAGGATCGTTTAAATAACCCGACAAACAACTCAGAAGACGCTGAAGAACATCCTAATAAGGATGCTTTTGATATCTCTGGCGATAAATCTCCCGCAGAATATCCACCCTCGGGGGGAGATAATCCCTTGGATAGAGCAATAGGCTCTGCCCGAAGAAGACCTGTATCCTATCAGCGAACACAAGCTCATTTGCCAGGGGAATTTCAACCAGGGAAAGATCAGCAGGAAGAAGCAGTTAATAAACCTGCCCCGCAAAAGCGGTCACCGCTGGATGACACCCCACCGCCTTCTTTGGGATCAACTCCCTTTACTCCACCTCCTGCTCTGGATGAACGCGGAATGCCTTTGCCGCGGCGGATGGATGAACCGCCTTCGCCAGGCAGAACTTCTCCAGCTTCAATAAACAGATCGAGGACTATCCCGGTTCAACCCCAATCAAAATTTATGAAATGGTGGAAGAACAGTGGTCCTGGAAGTTTATCGAGAGGGCAGGGTTGGGGATGTGCGCTGCGTATGCTGGTGATCGGCCTATTCATCGGAATCGTGATAGCGATCATTGGCGGCTCCCTGGCTGTCTATTATTACAATCGGATCGCTTCTACAGTGCCTGAAGTGCAGGATTTACGGGAACAGGCGGCCCAGTTTGAAACAACCCGCATCCTGGATCGGGAAGGAAATATTCTGTATGAGCTCGTTGATCCCAACGCGGGTAAAAGAACCTATGTTCCCCTGGACGAGATCTCACCTTACCTAGTCGCGGCTACGATTGCTACAGAAGACTCAAATTTCTACAGTCATCCTGGTTATGATGTGATGGCAATTGCCCGGTCATTTTATTACAACTTGATCAGCGACCAGATTGTATCGGGGGCTTCCACCATCACCCAGCAGCTTACAAAAATGCTGGTGCTTGCTCCTGAAGAACAGATCAGCCGCACATATACCCGGAAATTGAGGGAAGCTATCCTGGCAGCCGAAATCACTCGCCAGTACAGCAAAGATGAGATTCTTGAGCTCTATTTGAATGAGATCAATTTTGGCAATTTGGCCTACGGTGTGGAAGCGGCTGCTCAAACTTATTTTAATACCTCAGCGAAAAACCTGACCCTGGGTCAGGCCTCTTTCCTGGCTGGTCTACCGCAGCTTCCCGCTGTTTATGACATCTATACCAATCGGGATGCGACGATTAGACGGCAGGAAAGTGTGCTGGTTTTAATGTACCAAACCAGCCTGGAACATGGCTGTATTCAGGTCAGCAATAATCAGCGGCCGATTTGCGTTGGTCCGGTGGAAGCCACCTCCGCAGCGGAAGAGATCAAGAATTATGATTTCCAGGCGCCTATATGGGAAATGCATCATCCCCACTGGGTCTATTACATCACTTCCATCCTGGAAAATACTTATGATCCGCAAACCATCTACCGCTCTGGATTCACGGTATATACGACCCTTGACCCGGTTCTGCAGGATCTTGCCCAGTCTGTTGTTAAGGAACAGGTGGGAATCCTGGAGTCAAAACATGTAACCAATGGGGCTTTGATCGCTCTTCAGCCAAACACCGGCGAGATCCTGGCTATGGTTGGCTCGGCAGATTTTGATAATAAGGATATCCAGGGTGAGATCAATATGTCGGTTAACCCCCGCCAACCCGGATCATCCATCAAACCGCTCACTTATGCAGCAGCTTTTGAAAAAGGCTGGACTCCGGCAACATTGATCTGGGATGTGCCATCGGAATTTCCTCCCTCCGGGGACCCCAACGATCCCCGTGATCCCTATGAGCCGATCAACTATGATGAAAAATTCCATGGTCCGGTCACTGTACGCACAGCTTTGGCCAATTCCTATAATATCCCTGCTGTAAAAACCCTTGATTTTGTAGGCATATATGATGACCCTGATACGGAAAAAGAAGAGGGATTGATACCCTTTGCCCAGCGCCTGGGCATAACCACATTTAACAGGAATGATTATGGACTTGCTCTAACCCTGGGGGGGGGAGAAGTGACTTTGCTGGACCTGACCGGCGCCTATGCAACATTTGCGAATGGGGGTAGGCAGGTACCACCAGTGGCCATCCTCCGGATTGAGGATTATCAGGGTAATCTGATCTATGAATACCAGCAGCCAGCTGGCGAACAGGTTATTCGGGCTGAACACGCTTTCCTGATCTCGTCGATACTTTCGGACACCAATGCCCGCATACCAGGATTTGGCACCAGTCCGGTGATCAACCTGCCATTTAAGGCTGCGGCCAAGACCGGTACAACCAATGATTTTCGTGATAATTGGACCCTCGGTTATACTCCGGATCTGGCGGTTGGGGTTTGGGTTGGTAATGCAGACTACACCCCAATGCAGGATACAACAGGATTGAGTGGAGCAGCGCCGATTTGGGCGGAGGTAATGCAGCGTGGTATTCAGCAATTAACAGGTGGAAATCCGACTAATTTTTCAAGGCCGGCAGGAATCATCGAGCGTGTGATCTGTTCAATCTCTGGAACTGAACCATCCAAGTACTGTCCCAGCCAGCGCAGTGAGTATTTCGCTGCTGACCAACCACCGCTGCCCAGCGACCAGGACCTGTGGGAAGAAGTAGTCGTCGATACCTGGACTAATAAATTATGGACTTCTGAGTGTGGGGATTATCATACTGAAAAATTGGGTATTCATGTGAACGACCCCTGGGCAAAGAAATGGCTGAAAAACGACAAAGTGGGCAAAGAATGGGCAAAAAGTATGGGGTTGACTAAAAAACCCTATATTATCGATGAAACAAAGCTTTGTGCCGCCGCTGATTCAAGGCCTTTATTAGATTTTGGTTCTCCACGGAACGAGGATATCCTCATTATCAGCCCCTTAGATGTATTTGCCCGGATTGATGCAACCAGCGCTTTTAAGAACGCCCGGCTCGATTATGGACCAGGTACAGATCCGGTCCAATGGAAAGTTCTCCAGGAGATCAGCGAACCTGTGACGTCTATCTCAGAGATCCTGTCCTGGGATATCAGTGATTTTCCCAGTGGATGGGTAACTTTGAGGCTGTATATGACCGGTTTGAATGATGGATATGCTGAGAAAAGAATTCAGATCAACATTCAGGTGCCGACACCGACGCCGACTCCAACGTTTACACCAACACCAACGGAGACATTGACTCCCACGATCACCTTGACGCCGGCTGCGAGCGCTACTCCTACGTCGACTGAAACACCAACATTAACACCTACACCTACACCAACACCAACACCAACACCAACACCATAGCTGTGATCCTTTTATAAATATAAGAAGCTTGGTCATTATTGTCCAAGCTTCTTATTGTTTTGATGATTGCGTGTGCTGCAGTTCCTGCGGAGCCTGGATGGGCTATGCTCGAGGGAGAGTGTTCTGATGGTCACGCGAGCTGTCTCTCCCGTGGAGCTTGCATATCATATCAAGGGAAGTTGGGGTGAATCAGATTGGAAGGGATCCAGATCAAGCCTGTCCAGGAAGTTTGGCCCCCTGACTTCTGCCAATCGGCGGATATGGCGGAATTTCACCAATCCCCATCCTTGCTCGATGATCTCAGATAGAGGAGGATTTTGTTTCAGTTTGTAATGGATCAGACCGGCCCGGCTGCCCGGTAAGATGATCCAGCGAGTATCAGCGCTGTTTTTCTGCTCTTCCAGCAGCCTTCCCAGCAAACCAGAAGCGGATATGAAAAAACTACTTTGCGAAGAACCATTTTTTTCCCATTGCAGATGAATTACCCTGCCGGGAGCGGATTTTTTATTGACTGTATAACCCAGTTCTTCCCCGATCTCCAATAGCTGATGCTCGATCTCTGCCAGATCCTTCACTCGTCGGCCCGGGTCTTCGTTGGGCTTTAATTGCCAGCTGGAGATCAGGCCAGGAGTGATTTGGGCGTAAGATTCCAAACAGGCCAGGATCAAGCCTTCACGCGGTGTGAGTTGGGTCGGGAAATTTTGATAAATATGCTGGAAGATATCCCGTTCAGGAATTGGGTTATTCGTTTTTACCAATAATTCGACTATCTGTTGTTCCACCATGTCGGATTGAGGGGAAGAGGAGGGCTTAAGTTCCTGGTGCCACCAGTTTTCGGAATCAGGGTAATGAAGAAAACCCTGGCGATAGGCGATATTGTCCTCATAGTCCTTCAGCAGCTGGGGGAAATATTGGTCAGGATCCTGATCTTTCCCGGGAAAGCCCTCTGCTACCAGGCTGATCATTCCTGTACCGTAGATAGACAGGGTATGTTTTGGTTCGCCAGCCTCCTGCAGTAGATTGAATCCGGCTGTGCGGATTAATTCCCGGTAGTCTGAGGAAGGTTTGAGGTCAAAGATTCCCTTTTGGGAGACCCAGTAAGTTTCTCCCAGCAAAAGATCAGGATCCAGGGCAATCTTGTCAAGTTTATATCCAGCCCTGGAAGCTGCGCTGACAGCCGCCAGAAGGGACTTGATTTCGATTTCAGGCAGCAATCCAAAACAGGGAATTCCGGAAGGTAGAATTTCATGGATTTCGGATAAGGTGAGTTCTATGGCTTTGGTCAACCAGGGCCAGTCAAATTTCTTGATGCTGAGAATGCTGCGCAAGGGGGCGGCGGCTTCCTGCCCCCATAACCAACCGGTCCACAAGGCAGAAAGCGCCCAAAAGGATGGGGTGGGTTTGGGAAAAACCATCACTACCGATTGCAGCTGGATGTCACTTAGCTGCGGGATCAACTCTCTGATCCGCCCAGGGAACAGGCAGATACCGCCACTTTGGGGAGGTAGGGTGGGCCAGGTTGTGATTGGCAGGGAATCTTCTTCCCCGCACCAAATATCCAGTGTTTCCTCCAGGGCAAACCAGACATTTTCTTCTCGATAGAATTCATCGATTTCATCATCCTGACCCAGGGGATCGAGCGGCTGGCTGCAGCGATAAAAGGCATGCAGCAGGAGGATTTCCAGGAGATTGGTTTCTTCTGCTGGCAGGTTGGACCCGGTTAGTTTGTTCAAGACAGTGAACAGGGCATAAACCGAACGTGGAGTGTAAGAACCCAGCGCGTTTTCTACTTGGAAACGGATAGGATCATCCGGCGCGGCAACCCGGGTTAAAGCCCGGGCATGGGTAGGGCTGTTCTCCTGAAAATCCAGGGCTTTCTGGATATCATCGGAAGAAACAGCTCCTTGTGTGTCCTCTCCACAGCGGCTGCAGCGGCAGGTTTTCTGGACTGGTTCTTGCGTGATCCTGGACCAGGTAAAGGAACTGGCAGAGGTTTTTTCACCGCATTGGGGGCAATCTGTTTCGTATAGGGATAAAATTAAGGGCTGCAAGCGCTCTTTTCCCTTATAACTGGAAGCTAATTTGGCCAGGGCGCTTCCTAATTCTTCTTTGGAAGGAGGATGAGCTAGAGATTCAATTAAAAATCGCAAGATCGGATTATGAACCGGGGTCAAGATTTGATACCCACTCCTGGCTGCTTCCAGGACAACCTGGGGAGAGCCGCCAAATGGGAAGAGGATGATTCCCCCAGGAGTGGGGAGTTGTTTTAACCAGGCACTCACTACCTGTGGCCGGTAAGCGGGCAGGCAGGTTTGCAGGGGATAGATGGATTTTGGTGGTTCACCACGAATAAAAGGCTGGTTGTTCATATGCTTCCCCCGGTGGTGAAAATGACCCTTCTGCGAGGAAGGGGTATATAAGGAATATTTGAGACCAGTTAACTAGTTAGATTGAACAGTGTGCAGCAGCGCCAGGTTGGGAGCGACCATTTTATGGATCGGGAAACCGGCTATTAAAACGATTTCCTGTCCAGCTTTTACCGGTGTTCCTTCGATTACAGCCGTATCTACATGAGAGATCATTTCTTCAATTGATTCGGCGTGTGGGATTAGGTAAGGTGTGGTCCCCCATAGCATAGATAGATACTGGTATGTGCGCAGGTCAGGTGTAAATGCCAGGATAGGCACACTGGGCCGGGCTTTAGACATCAAACGGGCAGTTCGTCCGCTGCGGGTGAAAACAGCAACGGCAGCCACTGCGCGGTCCTGGGCCAGCTCGCGGGCTGCCCTGGTGATATATACCGCATCATCATGGCTGGAATCATCCGTTATATCGAGACTCAGCCGGCCCCATTCATCGCTGTGTTCTTCACTCTGGCAAATGATGGAAGCCATCATTTCGACGGTCTTCACAGGGAATTCCCCGATTGCAGTTTCTCCTGATAGCATCACTGCGTCACTGCCATCAAGCACGGCATTGGCCACATCTGAAGCTTCAGCCCTGGTGGGGCGGGGGCTGCTGATCATTGAATCCAGCATCTGAGTAGCTGTGATCACAAAGCTCAGGTGTTTGTTGGCCGCGGCGATGATCTGTTTTTGGACTATAGGAACAGTTTCTGGCGGCATTTCAATGCCCAGGTCGCCCCTAGCGACCATCACACCGTCTGCGGCATGGATGATCTCATGCATATTCTTAATGGCATCAGGGTGTTCAAGCTTGGCAATGATAGGTATCCTGGATCGCTCGGGGTTGATGGTCTGGATGGCATCTCTCAGCTGGGTAATATCATCAGCTGTGCGTACAAAAGATAAGGCAATAACGTCAATGTCCTGACTTAAACCGAATTCAAGGTCTTTCTGATCTTTATCGGTTAAGGCCCGGATTTTTAGATTTGCTCCCGGGAGATTAACACCTTTATGGGGTTTTAAGGGACCGCCCTGGACAACTTCGGTAATAACCTGTTGACCTTTGATCGCCTTCACCACCAGCTCAAGCTGGCCGTCATCAAGCAGGATCCGCCCATCCATATGTACACTCTGGGGCAATTCGGGGAAGTTAACCTGGACAATTTCCGCGGTTCCCGGTACTTTTTCTGTCGTGAGGATTAGCTGGTTCCCTTCGATCAACTCCACAGCGCCATCTGTCATCTCCCCGGTGCGGATCTTGGGACCGGAAAGATCCTGCAGGATGGTTACCGTACGGTTTAATTCCCCGGTGCACTCCCGCAGGTTCTGGATCACTTGAGCATGTTCCTGGTGGGTGCCATGAGAGAAATTGATGCGGGCCACATCCATACCAGCTTTAAGCAGGTTTTTGATGACTTTTTTATCCTGACTGGCAGGACCGAGTGTGGCAATGATCTTTGCCCGGCGTTCCATAAAAATCCCTTCTTATTTTATAGTAATGATCTAAATATAATGTAATTCCCGGGCCTGTTCTGTTAACTCTTCTTTAAAATCTGGATGGGCAATGTTGATCAGGGCCTGAGCCCGCTCGTGAATCGTCTTACCGTACAGATTCGCCACACCAAATTCCGTGACTATATAGTGGACATGGTTGCGGGTGGTGACCACGCCAGCCCCGGTCTTCAAGGTAGGCACAATCCGGCTGAAATCCTTTGCTTTGCTTGGAAGGGCGATAATCGGCACACCGCCCTTGGAGCGGGAGGAGCCGTAAATGAAGTCCAGCTGCCCACCAACACCGCTGTAGAGCTTTGTGCCGATACTGTCAGCGCAGATCTGGCCCGTCAGGTCCACTTCAATGGCGGAGTTGATTGCGACCATGCGGTGATTCTGGGAGATGATAAAGGGATCGTTGACATATTCCGTGCGCAGGAATTCGATCAAGGGGTTGTTGTGAACCCAATCATAGAGCTGTTTAGTGCCCAGGACAAAACCAGCGATGATCTTGCCCGGATGAATGGTCTTTTTGGCGTTAGTGATCACACCGGCTTCCACCAGATCGATTACTCCATCCGAGAAGAGCTCGGTGTGAATGCCCAGATCCTTCTTATCGTATAAATATTTAAGGACTGCATCCGGAACTGCGCCGATGCCCATTTGCATGGTGGCCTCATCGGGGATCAGCTCGGCGATAAAACCAGCAATCTTCTCCACCGTTTCGGAAGGTTTGCCTTCGCCCATGGCCAGTTCCGGGAGCTCATAATCCACCGGTACAATGTAATCGATATCGCTGACATGGATAAAGGTATCTCCCAGGGTGCGGGGCATTTGTTCGTTCACTTCGGCGATGATGATCTCGGAGGATTCCGCAGGGCTTTTACTGAGACCGACTTCCACGCCAAAGCTGCAGTAGCCGTGGGCATCAGGTGGGGAGAGGTGCACAAAGGCCACATTCACCGGAAGTACTTTGTTCTTAAAGAGCAGGGGGAATTCCGAGAGTAGTACCGGGGTAAAATCTGCTCGTCCTTCCTGCACAGCCTTACGTGTGTTGTGGCTGATGAACATGGTATTGACCCGCAGGTGGCCTTCCATTTCCGGGGCGACATAATCAGCGGAACCAACAGTTAAGGCTTGATTGATTTCCACATTTTTTAATTCCGGTGCCCGGTCCACCAGCGCCGCCAGTATCTTGCTGGGCACAGAACAGTTGCCGGTCAGGAAAATTCTGTCGCCAGATTTTACGGCTTTTACTGCCTCAGCCGGAGTGCAAACTTTTTGTCGGTATTGATCTTGCCAGCTCATAATTCTTTCCTGCCTTCCAGGACATGTTTATAGACTTGGTTGATGATCTTTCCCTGGGCAGTGTAGACTCCACTCTTCAGGGCGGCATTTTCTTTGAGAGATTTCTCTACGCCGATTTCCGCAATTTGGGTAATGAATGGCCAGGTGGCATTGCTCATGGCGTGGGTTGCTGTCCGTCCCAGGACACCGGTCATATTGGGAACGCAGTAGTGGATCACGTCCTCTTCCAGATAGGTGGGATTGCTGTGACTGGTTGGTCGGCTGGTTTCGATGCAGCCGCCCTGGTCAATGGAACAGTCGATCACGATTGAATGACTGTGTAAAAGCTGGACCATCTCGCGGGTGACAACAACCGGAGAAGGAGCTCCAGGTACAAGGACCGCACCAACAAATATATCAGCGAAAGAACAAACCTTACGAAGGTTAAAGGGATAAGAAACCAGGGTGTTGACCCTTGTAGAGAATTCCCGATCAATACGCTGGAGGGCTTCCAGCGAACTGTCCAGTATGTGGACGTTGGCACCCATGCCCAGGAATGTCCGGGCTGCGTTGCGCCCTACGGTACCGGCACCCAGGATGACCACATCCGCGGGAGGAATGCCGGGAACGCCTGAAATGGAAAAACCTTTCCCGCCGTAATTATTTTGGGCCAGGGTAGCGGCGATTTGAGGCACCATTCTCCCGCTCAACTGGCTTAGCGGCTTAAGCACCGGTAGGCTGCCGTCTTCCTCCTGGATGATCTCATAACCGATGGCTGTGATCTTTTTGTCGATCAGCGCGTCTACCTTGCCAGTCCATCCGGCGGAGAGGTGCAGGAAGCCCATCAGGGTCAGGCCTTCCGTCATCCAGCTGTATTCTTCTTTGATCGGACTTGTGACTTTCAGGACCAGATCCGCCCGGCCATAGATTTCCTCGCCGCTGTAAACTATCGTAGCGCCGGCTTTCTGATAGGTATGATCGGGAAAACCGCTGCCAAGGCCAGCTTCCTTTTCCACAAAGCAGGTATGGCCTTGCTGAGTCAATAATTGAATACCGGCAGGTGTGAGGCCCACCCGGTATTCGTTATCGCGGCGTTCTTTTGGAATGCAGATATTCATATAGTTCACCTTATCTTTGTTGATCAGGTTAATAATTTGACCAGGATGGCTTTTTGAGCGTGCAGGCGGTTATGCGCCTGGGGGAAGAGACGGGAATGAGGTCCGTCAGCCACTTCATCGGTGATTTCCTCGCCCCGGTGGGCTGGCAAACAATGCAGGACAATAGCATCCTTATCCGCGCCTTCCAGTAGTTTCTGGTTGACCTGGTAGGGTGGGAAGACCTCTTTGCGCTTGGCTGCTTCCTCGTCCTGGCCCATGCTGACCCAAGTGTCGGTGTAAATGGCCTGGGCGCCCAAGACCGCTTCAACAGGATCTGTCAGCTGGCGGATGGAGCTGCCGCTTTCCTGAGCGAATTTTTCACCCAATGCGACTGCTTCCTGGTCCATGCTGTACCCTTCCGGGTTGGCGATGGTGAAATTCGCGCCTAATTTGGCGCAGATATGCATCAGGGAGACAGACACGTTATTGCCGTCTCCGATATAAGTAACGTTAAGACCTTTCAGGTTTCCCAGGTTCTCCTGAATGGTGAGTGCGTCGGCTGCGGCCTGGCAGGGGTGATTGTAATCGCTCAAACCGTTGATGACCGGGATATCAGCCCATTTGGCGAGCTCGAGTACATGCTGATGGTCAAAAACACGAGCCATGATCACGTCAACGTATCCGGAAATAACCCGGGCCACATCGGCGATGGATTCCCTTTTGCCCAGGCCAATCTCTGCTGGAGAAAGGTAGAGGGCGTCGCCGCCCAGGTGGCGCATGGCCATGTCAAAGGAAACCCTGGTCCGCAGGCTGGGTTTCTGGAAGATCATGGCCAGAACTTTATTCTTAAAGAGGGGGGAATTGCCTTTTTCACTCCATTCCTTTTTCAATTCAACGGCCATATCCAGGATGGCCTGAATTTCCTCTGGGGTGTAATCAGCAATTGCCAGAAAATCTTTCATAAAACGCTCCTGTAATTGATAATCATGTGTAGTGAAGTATAACATGAGTGAGGTATTTCACTACTTCGCCGGGGAGAGCCAGGGGGTTTAAAAACAAAACCCCCCGGAGGTTTCGAAGGCTCCGGGAGGTCATATTCAGAAGAGCGGGTGACGGGATTCGAACCCGTGCATATTAGCTTGGGAAGCTAATGCCTTACCACTTGGCCACACCCGCAGGGGGGCGAATGTCAGCCTTACCGAGAGGGCGAAGCTGCTATTCGGGGTCTCTTTGTCGGCATTCAGTTGACGCTGATGCCCGATATTGATATTGTGATGGCCATTATATCAGAACCTACTTTCTCTTCAATGTATTTAGTTACTCAGATCTAACTCAGCCAACACCGGTAAATGATCCGAAGCTGGGGTTTGAATAACATCGATATCCAAAACCTCCAGATCCGGGCTGTGCCACAGGTAATCTATTCGTATGTCAGGGTGAGTGGCGTAATATGTAAAGCCTTCACTGTCCCAGAATTCTGCCCAGGAATCTACCAAACCTGCCCCGGAGATCAGCTCCATCTCGGCTGAGCCTGGTTCAGCGTTTAGATCACCCACAAAGATAGCCTGCCCCTGTCCGTCCCAGAAATCCAGGATCACTGGCACCTGAACCATGCGGACCTGGCTGTCTTCGACAATATGGTGCAGGTGGGTCACGATCACAAGCAGCGGTTCATTCGCCCCGACATCTATTTTCGCCCATAGATAACCACGTCGCATCGTAGTTCCTTCCAGGGGTAGTCCACTTTCTCCCGATTCGATGATCGGATACCTGGTCAGCAGGGCATTGCCCCAAATCGGCTCTTCTGTTCCCTGGAACAGTACCTGCATACCCAGACGCCTGGATAACCATCCGGTCATATCCACCGCTCCGTCCATCAACCGCCCCCGGGATACTTCCTGGAGTCCGATGATATCCGCCCCGGATTCTTCGATCACCCGGGCGATGGCTTCAAAATCCTGACTGCCGTCCACGTTATATCCGGAATGAATATTGTAGGTCATTACCTTGACAGGGAAACCATTCGACTGGGAGGCCTCAAGTGGGATTCTCCACAGGATCCAGCAGGCCAGAGGGATGAGAACCAGGATCCCGGCGGCAATGGACCCATTGTGATCCCGGGATGTGGCCGACCTGTCCCGGCTCTGGAAAGAGCCAGCGGTGATCAGTATGCCGAGGATCCCGGCTGCGATGGCGGGAAAACTGTCTCGCGGAATTGGCAGAGCCATATCGAGGGCCAGATAATAGGCAAACGCAAGGGCCAGGAGAAGAACCATGCCTCCGGTGACTGCCAGGGTTGTGCGCCATAATCCCTGCTTAATTCCAAGATCATTGCTCAATCCAATCCCAGCCAGTCCCCAGCCCAGGAAGAATTGCCCTATCAACAACATTAAGATGGCAAAACCGGCTACCTGGTTGGCGTTGAATACAGCTGCTACCAGCAGGATCCCGAAACCAATCGCCAGGAGAGGATGCAAAAGCCGGGGATGGGCGTAACCCAATTCCAGTCCCCGGGCTGCAACCAGGTAACCCAGCATGACGATGATAAATCCTAAAGGAAAACCCAAACCAGTCAGCTCTTCCACCCAACCCGAACTCTGGAAATAAAGCAGTTGAAGAACCATGTAGGAACCGATTGCCAGCAAACCCAGGCTGTACTTTGCATCTGCATCACTTTTCAACCCCGGGGTGGATTTTGGTTCCATGATCAGGGACCAGAATATTAAACCAGCCAGGATGATGATGATAGCCAGAGGAATAAATCCGCCAACCGTGCTCAGATCGCGAGGGCCGAAGATACCTCTCAAGCCAGTATCGGCGGCGAACCCCAAGATCAGGCCGCGGGTCCAGCGTTCAGATGAGCTGGAACTTGACTCGCGGGTGCAGCCGATGAAAATCGGTAAAAAATTCAGAAATAATCCAATCCCGGCAATGTTGAGCCAGAGATCGATCCCCGGGCTGCCGCAGATTTGCTCAGCGACCCGCAGAAGAGCCAGACCACCGGCAGTGATCCACAAGGCAGCCTTTGTCCCAGTTAAGCGGCGGATCAGAGGTGCCAGGAATCCAAGGGCAAAAGTCCCAAAAGCATATGGAATCAGGCTCAGCGTTCCCACAGCGACCGTGTCGCGCAGATACCAGGCAAGGCCAGGGATAAAGGCTCTAATGAATTGGAGGCCCAGGGTGATGACCAGGGTAGGAAGGGCATAAGTGCGTAGTTGATAAAAGAATCGAGCAGCAGGGTCCTGTTTCATCTTTACCTCTCGTGAAAAATTAATCTGCGATTGGAGTTATGGTAATACAAAAACAATCCCTGACCCGTCAGCTGTAGTTCCTTGGGAAGGGATTGAGAGTAATTATTATGTTTTTCAATGAAGTTGTGATGCGGCAAATTGATAATAGCATATCAAAATTGTTATTTCAACCAGGCTTTTTGAACACCTGAACTATAAAATTTGTTAATGATGTTATTAAATGAATTTTGGTAGAATAGTTAGTACCGTTGTATGAGGAGAGTGAATGATTTTGGAAAAAGGCTCGAAATTATCTGATGAACGGGTGCTGGTAACCGTTTTATTTGCGGAGATTATGGGTTTTTCTGTGCTGGCGGATAAGCTGAAACCGGAGCAAGTCAGCTTGGAAACGAAAGCTTTATGGGAAGAATTCAACCAGATCATCAAGGAACACGGTGGTTTAATTATCAACCATCTTGGTGATTCTTTGATGGTGGTCTGGGGGGCGCCTGAATCCCAGGAAGATGATACTGAAAAAGCAGTCTTTGCCTGTCTGGCTTTGCTAAACGGGTTGGCACGATTTAAAGAATCCGCTTCTCACCCGGCAGCAAAGGGCCTGCGCTTGAGGATGGGTATCCATACCGGACTGGCCCTGGCCGGTTATGTAGGAGCACTCGGTGAATATACTGTGCTGGGTGACACAGTCAACATTGCCAAGCGGATGGAAGAATCTGGTCAGCCGGGTGATGTAATCGTAAGTGAAGCCACCTTCCAGGATATCCGGGGTGCCTTCCAGGTCAAACGCCTGGCCCCAATCCAGCTGATGGATACTAAGGCTCTGGTGAACATCTTTCAGATACTGGAAGAGCTTCCCCAGCCAACCAAACTTCGCTACCGCAGCAAAGGAGGCCTGGAAACCAATCTTGTTGGCCGGAGCGGAGAGATGGATCGTTTGGCTGATATATTCTTAAGTACCCAAGAAGTGGGTCAATCTCACCTGGCGCTGATTACCGGCGCAGCTGGTTTGGGCAAATCGCGTTTATTATTTGAATTTGCGGGACACATTGAAACCGAAAATCCACTTCTGACTGTGGTGTCCAGCCGGGCTCTGGATCAAACCTCCCAGGTTCCGTATTACCTCTGGAAGGAACTCTGGTCGAATCGTTTTGAAATCAATGAAGATGACCCTCTTGATGTATCCCAGAAAAAAGAAATTGACGGAGTCT
>Ga0209013_10000401_pt1 | contig 38432 bp, 30 predicted proteins | sample Cruoilmetagenom2_FD_187291 | JGI IMG/M metagenome (GOLD analysis project Ga0209013, IMG submission 187291) | Oil polluted marine microbial communities from Coal Oil Point, Santa Barbara, California, USA - Sample 2 (SPAdes) (version 2) | ecosystem: Environmental > Aquatic > Marine > Oil seeps ...
GGCATGTTCTCCTCCAGATGATTTACCTGGATAATATTAAATTTTTGTGTTTTTCGCGAGCCCCAATTTTGTTTTTTAACATTCTCTCTGGGAGAGCGGTTTACATTGCGAAAAAATCAGATATAATGATTGTTGACTCTCAACGCTGCCACACCTGGCATACATTTTAACGCCAGGTTCATCCCCATAAGCATTACAATATATCACCGCGAATTTTACTGGGAAATATACGGGTTGTTTAATTCTACCTTATTGGACGTGTGCTTAGTCCAATAGATTCATAACCTCAAAAGTGTTGAGGTATCGAAGCAATGTTTAGTTGTGCAAATATAATATGTATTGATATATGTTCTATTTTGCCTGTATATGAATGACAGCGGAAAATTAACATTATGAATGAAATCGAGCAGCTAGAACAAACCATTGCCGCTCTTGAAGAGCGGCGCAGCGAACTGGGGGATATTGTGGTGGATTCGGCCGTGGAGTCAATAAAAGTCAGGCTGGTAACTCTCAAAGCATATCATGTTCCCAGCGAAAAGCAGCGTAAACTGGTATCGATCCTGTTTATGGATGTGGCCGATTCATCAAAAATTGGCCGGTATCTCGATCCCGAGGATGTCATGGAAATGATGGATACGACACTGCAGCGTCTCGCGGCTCCGGTGTTTAAACACGGCGGTCGTGTTACGCGTTATCTGGGGGACGGATTCATGGCGGTTTTTGGCGCGCCAATCGCGCATGAAGATGACACCCGGAACGCAGTGCGGGCAGGTTTAGCAATATTGAAGGTGGCAGAACAAAGTTCTCAAATGATAAAAAGCACCTGGGGCGTAACGGATTTTAGTGTCAGGGTGGGTGTCAATACGGGCCTGGTAGCGGTGGGTGGTCTGTCCGAAGGCATCATCATGATAATGGGCAGGACGGTCAACCTGGCTGCCCGGATGGAGACCGCAGCCCCACCAAACAGCCTGCTGATGACTCACAACACATACAGGCACGTGAGAGGCTTGTTCGATGTGGTCAAGCAGCCGCCTCTGGAAGTTAAGGGCGAGGATCAGCTCATGGTCACCTATCTGGTGCTGAAAGCGAAACCACTTGCGACCTCCATGGCCGCAAGGGGCATCGAAGGTATAGCTACACCCCTGATCGGACGCCACCGTGAAATAGAGGAATTGGAAGATATTTACGAAACTGCCAGACGGGATCATAAAACATCTGTTTACACAATCCATGGGGGACCGGGGATTGGCAAAAGCCGGCTTGTTCAGGAATTTAAACAACTGCTGTTATATCAAGATGACGAGAGTCAAATTCTCGAAGGTTATGGCATTCAAGGACAAATGGATAACCCTTACAGTTTATTCAGGGACCTTTTTATCCGTCGTCTGGAAATCAGGGAAAGCGATGACTTAGATTCCGTTCGGGGAAAAATTGAGCGGGACATCGGTGATTATCTGGGGGAAGATGGACTGCGGAAAAGTCATTATATCGGCGCACTGTTGGGTTTCGATTTTTGGAACAGTCCTCATCTGGAGGCAGTCAAAGACGATCCGGAACAGCTGCGTTCTGTCGGCCAATATTACCTGCAGCAGTTGATCCTCAAGCTGATCGGCGATAGGCCGACCACAATCATCCTGGATGACCTGCAGTGGGGTGATGAAGCCTCGTTGAATTTTATTGACCATTTTGTCCGTGAATTTGATTCACTCCCCTTGCTGGTGCTTGCTGCCACGCGGCCTGCACTATTTGACCGGCGACCAGAATGGGGCCAGGCACAGGGTGAGGCGGACAATCGTTTTCGCCTTCGGGTGTTGCCTACCCTATCAGAAGATGAAAGTTGTGACCTGGTGAAAGGGATTCTGGTTCACGCTGATCAGGTGCCGCTCAGGCTGTGCAACATGATCTCGGACAACGCGGGGGGAAATCCATTTTATATAGAAGAATTCATTAACATACTGATTGATGATGGCGTCATCCGTCGAGGCGTTGATGAGGGTGAAGGGGCTTGGGAAGTCAACATCTCCCGCTTGGATACTCTAAGGATCCCTCCAACGCTGACTGCCTTGCTTCAGGCGCGCCTGGATCGTCTGCCGATAGAAGAAAAGGAGATATTACAGCAGGCAGCCGTTGTGGGTAGGTATTTTTGGGACGAATCCTTAAACGCCCTGGATAGATCTCACTCATTTCCTTCCGATACTCTGGAAAAGCTGGTCAATCGCGATCTGGTTCAACCGGTTGAAATAACTACATTCGATGGGGTTCGGGAGTATCGTTTTAAACACGCTTTGATGCAGGATGTATCTTATGAGAGTGTGATCAAGAAGAAAAGACCCGAATACCATGCAGTGGTGGGAGATTGGCTCGTAGACCAGACGCGTAAAATTAACCGACAGGGTGAATTCTCCGGGGTGATCGCTGAACACTACCAGCATGCCCAGGATAACGACCGGGCTTCAGAGTGGTACTTGATAGCAGCGGATCGGGCCAAATCGATGGCGGCTCCTAGAGAAGCGCGTAAATTCTATGAGCTTGCTTCTGACCTCAATCCAATGGATAACATGGAGCGAGCATGGCAAATACTGCTCGGTCATGTTGAGGTGGTTGGCACTCTAGGAGATACACAAGTACGTCAGATGGAAGGTCTGGCGTTAGTACAATTGGCTAAACAATTTGACGATGACAAACGCCTTGCCTTAGCTCTTATCCGCAAAGGTCACTATGAAGCGGTCACCGGAGACTTTCAAAGTGCAATAAACGATCTAGAAGAAGCATTAGCATGCGCGCATTCGGCTGGGGATCTCAAGTTAGAAACTTATGTGCATGGTTTGCTGGTCGTCAGCCAGACACGATCTGGTAAACTCGATGAGGCATTTATCTCGGCCAAAAAAGCCTTGGAGCTGAGCCTGGAACTGAAAGACGATGAGACCCGAGCTAGAACCTTGACTAACGTGGCCATTTTGTACACTGGGTCTGGGGATATCGCTGGGTCAGCCCAGCTACTCGAGGAGCAGGTGCAGATCAACAGCCGGATGGGCAACAAAGCTGGGGAAGCGATCGGCTATGGAAACCTTGGTTACGAGTACGTACAATTGGGTTTGTTCGAACAGGGACGTGACGCGCTCGAACGTTCGATCGAGTTGGCGGAAAATATTGGCATGCATTTAGAAAGCTCCTACCAGAAGCTGAATCTGGCCCTGGCCAACTGCTGGTTGGGGAATTCGGATCGTGCGAGAATAATTCTGGAGTCCACCATCCCGGATCTGATACAGATTGGCGACCTGTTCGGTACCGGGGCGGGATTTAATTACCTGGGGCTATGTTTGGAGAGCACAGGTGATAACGATGGCGCGATAGAAGCTTATTTGGAATCGGATAGATTGTTCAATGAAATCGGCGCCAGCAGCTACGCTATTGACCCTGCAGCCGGTTTGGCGCGCTGCTACCAGATGCTTGACAGGAAGGAGGAAGCCAGCCAATGTATCAATAGAATCTGGGGGTACCTAAGTGAGCACGGCGGGTTGGGAATGGAGTTCCCGTTGTGGGCATATTTAACCTGTGCCGAATTCTTTAACTCCGAGAACGATTTGGAATCAGCAGGTATATCGGTAGACGCCGGCTACGATGAGCTCATGGCACATGCCGATAAGATCGGCGTTCCCGAATGGCAAAATGCTTATTTTGAGAATGTATATGCAAATCGTAGGTTAAGAGAGATGTACGAAAAGTTCGATCATAACAAGTAACAGTAAAAGGAGATCAGAACGATGGATATCGATACTCAAGACTACGTATGGACAGACACGGATGATGATGATTGGATAGTCAGAGTAATAGTTCCGGGGATGAAAGGTGAGGTCGAAGTTATAAATAAAATGCACCTTACTGAAACGGAGATGGGTGCGCTAAATATAGAAGAGTTCAAGCCAGACCAACTTATCATTAATTTCTATGTACGTGATGCAAACCCAAACTACTGTGCAGTGACAAATTTTCCCTCGCGTATGGTTCTTGAGATTAAGTATGATGAGGGCAATGATAAGCATCTGGGGTATGCAGATTTAGATGAACGGAAATGGAAACCTTTCACGGCGAAGGATCATGATTATCGCAAAGAGAATGAAATTGCGACCGTTTATTTAGAAACATGGCCAGCCGATCCTCCAGTTGCTTGGGGATTCTGATAAGTTAATCTCATAATTAAGCACAAAAACAATCCCCATAAGCTCTCGTATCGAACGAGCGGGGATTGTTGTTGGCTTTTTTGGGCGATAAGTGCAGCGCATCTAATAGATGCATCGCACTCGTTTGTCTACGCCCTGCTCATTGTCACGAAGATCATCGGGCGCCGCTTGGTCTTGTTGTACAGGAACGACTTGACGGTCTGTTCCAGCTCCTCCGCTGAGCTCCCGTTGCCTCTTGATATGGAGTCTGTAACCAGTTGGCGCGTGGCGTTGAGCAAATCTTCACCGTCACGTTTGTAGATAAAACCGCGCGTGATGATTTCCGGCTCCTTTGCCAGGTTGTAAGAATCGCGGTCCAGGGTCAGGTTCACCAGCACGAACCCGTCACGCGCCAGCTTTTCCCGTTCGCGCACTACGCTGGGTCCGATATCGCCAACGCCCGCGCCGTCGACGAAAACGTAGCTTCCAGGCACGCGTTCGCCCAAACTCATTTCACCGTTTTTAAATTCGACGATTTGCCCGTTCTCGACCACTTCGATGTTCTCTTCAGGGATCCCGACCTGCTTGGCGATCTCGGCGTGCTGTTTCAAGTGGTGCAGCTCGCCATGGATCGGGATGAAATACTTGGGCCGCATCAGGTTCAGGAGCAGTTTCATCTCTTCCGAACTGGCGTGCCCGGAGACGTGCACAGGGGCGACGGCCTCGTGGATTACATCCGCGCCGCGCCTGAAGAGACGATTGATGGTGCGGTAGACGCTCTCTTCGTTGCCCGGGATGGGGTGGGAAGAGAGCACAATGGTGTCCTGCGGCAGCAGGTCAAACTGGCGGTTGGTTCCGGTAGACAGGCGTCCCATTATGGACGTCGGTTCACCCTGGGTGCCGGTGCACATCAGCACCACGTCCTTCGGTTTCATGTTCAACGCCTGTTTCAAGGGCACGACCAGGTCATCGTCCAGTTCCAGGTATCCCAAATGGCGCGCCATTTTAGCGTTTTCTACCATGCTCATGCCCACGAACGCCATCTTGCGTCCGTGTCGTTTGGCGGCGTCGCCCACCTGCTGCATGCGTGAAATGAGCGAAGCAAAGCTGGCGATGATGATCCGCCCAGGTGCGTTGCGGAATACGTCGTCGAAGGCAGGGTCGATCACGCGCTCCGACGGTGTCCATCCTGGACGAATGGAGTTGGTTGAGTCAGCCAACAAGGCAAGCACCCCGCGTCCCGCAAAGTCTGCCAGCTTGGCGTAATCGGTAGGCCAGTTATCCACCGGTGTGTGATCGAACTTGTAGTCTCCGGAATGCACGATCAGGCCTTCGGGTGTTGTAATACCCAGGCCGACCGCGTCCGGGATCGAATGGCAGACGTGGAACAGCTCCACTGTAAACGGGCCGATCTGGACCGTCTCACCGGCTTGCACCGTGTTCAACTGCGCTTTGCTCAGCCGTCCACCGCGCTTGAGTTTGACTTCTAACAGGCCACGCGTCAGCGGTGTGGCGTAGATGGGCGCGTCGATGTGGTCCAGTACATGGTTGATGGCGCCGGTGTGGTCTTCGTGTCCATGTGTAATCACAATGCCGCGCACCCAGTCGGCTTTATCCATTAAATATTGGAAGTCGGGGATGATGTAATCAATACCCAACATGTCGTTCTCGGGGAACATCAAGCCTGTATCGACAATGAGAATGTTTTCCCCATATTCGTAGGCCATCATGTTCTTTCCGACTTCTCCCAGGCCTCCGATGGGGATGATACGTAGTTTTTTTTCGTTCATTATATTTTTACCTTCTTATGTATTAATCCTCTTTTTCGATGGGACAAACACAGCAATATTCGTTGGTTGTCTCAAATAATCAAGGGGACTTGAATTTATCCTTTGATAATTAAAAATCCCGCCAGAAGAATGCCGGACGGGATCTTGGTTTATTGGTTGAGAGCCAGGTGATACACTGTTTTGCGTGTGAAATCTGCACGCTTTGAGATATCACCCTCAAACAAAATAACTTAGTCTGTCTTGTCGCTCCTGATAACGTGATGCAGACATTTACATCGCACAAGTGGAGTAACGTAAACGGTCGGCTTTCCGACCGGGCATTTTCTTCAGAAAATCACGGCGATTGTAGCATGATAAATGGCTTTTGTCAAAGAATTGCGGATTAAACAAAAAGAGGGCGGGTGAAACCCGCCCTCAGAGATTTGCTGTTATTTCTAGTACTCCGGCATCGGGGGAGCACCCATGGGTGCGGATTCTTCCGGAATGTCGGTGATCAGGGCTTCTGTGGTGAGGATCATGGCTGCGATGGATGCCGCATTTTCGAGCGCGCCGCGGGTCACCTTGGCAGGATCGATCACGCCGTCTGCCACCATGTCAACGTATTCTTCGGTCAGCACGTTGTAGCCAATTTTGTCGTTTTTCTCTTCCTTGTGCGCACGGCGGACGCCTTCCAGGATCACAGGTCCGTCTTTTCCGGCGTTCTCGGAGATCTTGCGCAGCGGGACTTCCAGAGATTTGCGAACGATGTTGACGCCGATCTGGGCTTCATCGTTGTCCATCGTCAGGTCGTCCAAACTGGACATGGCGTTCACCAGGGCGACGCCGCCGCCAGGTACAATACCTTCTTCTACGGCTGCGCGTGTGGCTGAAAGTGCATCCTCGACGCGGTGCTTCTTTTCTTTCAATTCGGTCTCGGTGGCTGCGCCAACACGGATGATGGCTACGCCGCCGGAGAGCTTTGCCAGGCGTTCCTGCAGTTTTTCGCTGTCGTAATCGCTGGTGCTTTTGTCGATTTCGACGCGGATCTGCTCAATGCGGCCTTTGATCTCGGCTGTTTCGCCTTTGCCGCCGATGATGGTCGTGTTGTCTTTAGTGACCACGATCTTCTCGGCGCGGCCCAGGTCTTCCATTTCTGTGGTGTCGAGTTTGCGGCCGGTCTCTTCTGAGATCACGGTTGCGCCGGTCAGGATGGCGATATCTTGCAGCATTGCTTTACGGCGGTCACCAAACCCGGGGGCCTTGATGCCGACGATATTCAGCATGCCGCGCAGCTTATTGAGCACCAGGGTTGCTAGCGCTTCGCCGTCGATATCTTCAGCGATAATCACCAGGTCGCGTTTGCCGACCTGGACTAACTTCTCCAGCATCGGGACCATGTCCTGAGCGGCGGAGATTTTCTTGTCGTGGATGAGCACGTAAACGTCATCAATGTTGGCTTCCATACTCTCTGGGTCAGTGATGAAATATGGCGAGATGTAGCCACGGTCGAACTGCATACCCTCGACATACTCAGTCTCGAATTCCAAACCCTTGGACTCTTCGACCGTGATCACGCCGTCTTTGCCGACTTTGTCCATTACTTCGGCGATCAAATCGCCGATTGCGCGGTCCTGAGCGGAAATGGAGGCAACATTGGCGATGGATTCTTTGGTGGTTACCTCAATGGATTGCTTGCTGATGGCCTCGGCGACGGTCTTGGTCGCGGCCTCAATGCCCCGTTTAAGCAGCATTGGATTGGTGCCGGCGGCCAGGTTTTTCATGCCCTCGACGACGACTGTGTAGGCCAGCACGGTGGAAGTGGTCGTACCGTCACCAGCGATATCGTTGGTTTTGGTCGCAGCTTCTTTGAGCAGCTGGGCGCCCATATTCTCGAACGGGTCCTCCAGTTCGATCTCTTTTGCGACGGTCACACCATCATGGGTGATGGTAGGTGAACCGAATTTTTTATCAATTGCTACATTGCGGCCTTTCGGGCCGAGCGTGGTGGCAACTGCTTTTGCCAGTGTTTCCATGCCGAGCGAAAGGCTGCGGCGTGCTTCTTCAGAGAAGACTAATTGCTTTGCCATTTATTACTACTCCTTTGTTCTTGGGATTATTCTTCTACGATAGCTAAAAGATCGCTCTCGCGCATGATGAGCAATTTTTTGCGATCAAGCTTGAACTCAGTGCCAGCGTATTTGGCGAACATTACGGTGTCGCCTTCTTTGACGTCCATGGGAATTCGCTTGCCATCGTCGTCGCGGTCGCCAGGTCCTGCAGATAATACTTTCCCTCTCTGCGGTTTTTCTTTCGCAGTTTCGGGAAGTACGATACCACCCGAGGTCATTTCTTCCTCTTCGATGGGTTCGATGACTACACGGTTACCAAGTGGTTTTAATGAAATCGTCATTCTTGCCTCCAAACACAATATAAGAATTTGTTTACATCAAATTAGCACTCAAGTCATAAGAGTGCTAATTTGTAGCCGAATGATAATCAGATTCTAATTGGAAGTCAAGGGGTAGCGATATGGTTTCTTATATAAATCTTATAAACGCTTTATCCCCTGTAAAATGTGTGTTATTTTGTATCATTCTTCATTCATCGAATCCGGTTCAGGTGTTGTGGTCGGTTCAGGCGTGTAATTGCCAGCCAGCTTTTGGCAGATGCCTTCGCTGTCCTCAACAATGCCCATCAGCAGTGGGTCATCCCCTCGCTCGGCGCGCACTCGGGCCAGGACTGCCATTGCCTCGGAGCAGTAGTTTTCGTTCGGCCGGCTCAGGAATGCCAAGTTCGTTCCGTACTCAACGTAGTAGTAAGCCACAGACAGGCTGGTCATGGGCAGTCCCTCCACGGCCACACCGCCCATCTCGTTTTCCTCTGCCGCACAACCTGCAACAGCGCATTTCAACAGCAGGTTGGCGCCTTCGTAATTGCGCGCCCGTCTGAAGATCAGCCCGAGCTGTCCGTAGGTGTGCGCATTCGTGGGATCGAATTCCAGCGCCTTCTCGGCGTTGATCCCGGCGGCGAAGAACTGCCCTTGCTGTGTGTATGTCTTGGCGATCTCGATATACGGGATCGGGTTCTGTACGCCTAATTGGGCGTCGATCTTGGCTGCCCGGTCGAAATACTCAAGTGCCCGGTCGGGGTTGCGGATCCCTTCGCGGTAGTTCTGTCCGATCCGAATGTACAGGAAGGTCATGTTCGGATTTATACTGGCCGCTTCCTGGTACTGCTGGATCGCGCTGTTGTATTGAGCCAGCGTCTCGAGCACGTACCCGTACACGCGGTGGGTATCCATTGATGTGGGGTCGAGTTCTACAGCCTGGGCTGCGTATTTTTCAGCTTGCAGCCAGCGCTGCTGGTCAGCTAGGATTTCGGCATAGTACGCCAGCGCAAGCGCATTTTCAGGGTCCAGCTGGAACGCGCGGGAGGCCTCACGTTCTGCCTCCAGGAGCAGTGATTGACTTTCATCATAGGTTATGGTCGGGTTGTAAGCGAGCCAATCCAGAACAAACGCGCGTATAGCGCGGTACGTGCTGTTATCGGGGTCCAGCTCGACGGCCGTATTCGCCGAGTTTCTGGCTTCTTCGAGTCGCGCCCGGCGCTCATTGTCATTGCGCAGCAGGCTGGATGAGTACGATTGGATGCGTGCTAATTCAGCCCAGGCCTGGGCATTCTCGGGGTCGCTCTCCAGGGCCGCTTTGTAGGCATCTATCGAGTCGTTGATGGGCTGTGTGTTCGCACCGGTCAGGTCGTTGCTCGGATCGTCCAGCTTTCCGGCATCGAAGTATGCCTCGGCTTCCATTATGTAGGAGTCAGACATGCGAGTTGGTGTCGGGGTCGGTTCGAATGGTGAAATGATTTGCCCGCTTTGAATCCCGCGTGCAACCCATAAACCAGCCAGGATCAGAGCAATCCAGAGCATCACGCGATAAAAATTTGATCGTTTGCGCTCAGAACGGAAGCGGAGTTTCTTGCCTTTTATTTGCCCAGACATGTTGATATCAAGGAGTAGGGGTTGCCTCTCCTTCTGCTTCAGGAGAGGGTGTATTGATACTTTCCTGGCACAGTGCCAGACCTTCATTGGCGTTGTAAACCGCTATCTCGTCGTCCGGGACCCCCGCCAGCAGCGCCTGGAATATCGGGATCGCTTCTGCGCAACGTCTGAGTCGTGCCAGGGAGAATCCGTAGTACCAGTAGTATTCTTCAACTCTCCCGTATGCCAGGGGAAGACCCTCAACGGCGACACCGTCCTCAGTTACGCCCCCGCGAATGGACAGCGCCAGCTCGGGGATTGCGCTGTTGTATTCCTCGTTCTTATAGTACATGATTCCCACGTTTCCGTGCAGCCTCGGGTTAGTGGGATCCACTTTGGATGCTTCTTCTGCGTATTGCGCAGCCTGTGCGTAGCGCCCATCGGCGAAGTAGGCGCGCGAGAGTTCTGTCAAGGCGATTGTGTCAGTAGGATTCAGCGCATATGACGCCAGTAAGGCTTCTTGCGCAAGATCGAATTTATTCAGCAGCTTGTATGCGACACCCAAGTTGAGGTGCAGGTCGGCGATATTCTTGTTGATGGCCAAGGCTGCCTGGAACTCTGCAACGGCCAATTCTAAATTTTGGGTGTTCAGCAGCACAATACCGCGCGCCCGGTGTGTCTCCATCGAAGAGGGGTCGAGGGCTTGTGCTGCTTGTGACTCCTCGATGGCCTTGTCAAACAGGTTGTAATCACCCTGGTTGATCAGGATTTCTGCGTAATAAGCGTGTGCCAGGGCATTATTGGGGTCGAGTTCCAGAGCTTTTCGTACCTCGACTTCTGCTTCGCCGTATTTTTCTTGAAAACCCAGGGCCCACCCTTGCACCGCATGGGCTATTGGATTGTTAGGATTCTTCAGTAATGCGTTTTGGGTATTTGTTATGGCCTCTTCGTATTCTCCCGAAAACACCTGCATGCGTGCGAGCGAGACAAAATTTGCCGCATTGCCTGGATCTACGTTAATTGCTTCCTGATAAGCGTCGACTGCCTGATTCAATTTTCCCGAAGCGTACAGTTCCTGCGCTTTGTTTGTGAACGATTCGGGGCTGAGCGTCATAGTAGGTGTTGGAATGAACAGCGGCGGTGTGGCAGGTACGACAACCATGCTGATGTATAAAGCACCGGCGATCAGTAAAAGCAGCAGCACAATTAACAGGGGATTCGAACGCCGCTTGGGACGGCGGTTCATACTCCACTTGTTTCCGCGTAAATACATATTTGCATCATACCACCCCCGTAGATTGACAGTCAAGACGGCTCCGCAGAACATTAACTTCTTGCCAATCTTCAGCCTTACGACTAGAATGAGATTATGAGACATTTTCATGTGTTTACTTTATTTCCTGAGATCTTCGAACCATATTTGCAGACCAGTATCTTGCAGCGTGCCCGGCAGAATAATCTGGTGCAGGCGCATTTGCATAACATTCGAGACTGGACTACCGACCGCCATCACATTACGGATGATTTGCCTTACGGGGGCGGTGGGGGCATGATCATGAAACCGGAACCGATTTTTGCCGCTGTTGAAGCGGTGTTGGGTACGCCTCCGTCATGTCCGGTGATCCTGTTAACGCCCCAGGGACGCAGGTTTACTCAAGGGATTGCGATGGAGTTGGCAGGATCTGGGTTTTCACGAGTTCAGGAGGTGAGCGATTCGAGTATCGCCCTGCTTTGCGGTCGCTATGAGGGGGTTGACGAGCGGGTGCGCCAGCATCTTGTGACGGACGAAATCTCGATTGGTGATTACGTGCTAACTGGTGGGGAACTGGCAGCTCTGGTGGTTATCGATGCCGTTACGCGCCTGATCCCGGGCGCGTTGGGAGATCCAAAGGGTGCGGCAGACGATTCCTATGCGTCTGGCTTGCTTGAACACCCGCACTACACACGCCCTCCGGAATTTAGAGGCTTGCGTGTTCCTGATGTGCTGCTTTCGGGCGATCACGCCCGGATTGAGCGTTGGCGCCGTGAAGGATCGCTGCTGCGCACGTGGCAGCGGCGCCCCGATTTGTTGTCTGCTGCACCGCTCACGGAAGCGGATTACCAGTATATAGGAAACCTGGAAGAAAAAGCGTCACAAGGAGAGTCATAACTTACCAATTTACGACAATAAAACTGTCGCACGAACCATCGAACTAAGCAAAATTACAAGGATGGCACATGAAGAAGCGTTTCCCATACAGTAAAACCTTTATCCTCGGGTTCGGTTTCTTGGGCATCAATGTAATCTGGCCTATTTTCAACAACTACGTTCCAATTTTCTTGAAAGAGGATTTTGGTCTGTCCGCCGCCATGATCGGTTTTGTTATGACCTGGGATAACTACCTCAACATGTTCGTACAGCCCCAGGTTGGGGATCGCTCCGACCGGACCAGGACCCGCATCGGTCGACGCAAGCCTTTCATGTTGGTCGGCGCGCCGCTTGCGGCCTTATTTTTCCTGGCTGTTCCCCTGGCTCGGTCCGTGCCTTTCATCATGCTTGCATTATTGCTCACCAACCTGAGTATGGCTCTTTTTCGCGCCCCCACCGTCGCAGGACCTCAAGCGGTTGGGATATTGATCGATGTAACGACCGAAAACTATCGTATCATGTTCCTCTTTGCGGCCATTTTTATGGCGCTGGCTGGCTTCTTTATGTCACGGGTAAAAGAGAAGCGGGAGACAGGACTTGAGTCGGAATCTCCAGCGGGGGCATAATCCTTTCATGGGCAGTTTCAATCCCGAAGACTATGTTATCTGGTCCGATGAATCGTTGCTAATGGTGAATAAGCCACCCGGATTGTTGACCCTGCCGGACGGTTATGATCCCCAGGTGCCGTATCTGCGTGCAGTTTATGAACCGATTTTTGGCCGTTTATGGACGGTGCATCGCTTAGATCGGGATACCAGCGGCGTGATCCTTATGGCTCGTTCTAGTAACGCTCATCGCTCGTTAAACTCTATGTTCGCTGAAAGGCAGATAAAAAAGATATATCACGCGCTGGTGTCGGGTGCGCCCACATGGGCCGAAAAGACTGTCCGGCTGCCACTTTTGCCAGACGGGGACCGCAAACACCGCACAATAGTGGATGGACGGAGAGGCAAGCCCGCACACACAGATTTGCGTGTGATTGAACGGTATCGTGCACATTCTTTGATAGAAGCACATCTGCACTCCGGACGCCGGCACCAGATTCGTGTACATTTGGCATCTGAAGACTTTCCGATCGTATCGGATCGATTGTATGGAAGTGGCAAAGGCATCTACCTTTCTGAGTTGAAACCCGGTTATCAACCAGCTGGCTCGGTGGAAAAACCCATCTTAGGCAGGTTGGGATTACATGCCTGGTCTCTAGCGCTCGAACATCCCATTACCCAACAGCCGTTATATTTTGAAGCCCCATACCCAAAAGATTTTCGCTCTGCTCTCCAACAATGCCGGAAATACGGACGTTTTCATGGGAATTAGATCTGCTCGTCGCATTATTCTATACAAAAACTCATGTTCCGTTAGACTCGTATAAGAAATTAGCGCCCATCCGCACCTTTTCTTGACGTTCTACTTGCGGCATGGTATTATCAAAAAAGGATAGTTTTAGCACTCTCAAGGCGAGAGTGCTAATTTGGTAAGCGGAATGATGACTGACCTCACTGAACGCCAGAAACTGGTTCTGGCACTCGTTATTCGCGATTATATCGACACCGCTCAACCTGTTGGCTCAAAGCGGCTGGTTGATCATTTTGGTCTTAAAGTCAGCTCAGCGACCGTTCGTAACGAGATGGTAGCCTTGACCGAAATGGAATATCTTCGCCAGCCCTATATTTCTGCCGGGCGAGTTCCGACAGAGGATGGTTACCGTTATTTTGTGCGCCAGTTAATGGGCAAGACAGAGCTGCCAGCAAACACCAGGCGAACGATCGTTCACCAATTTTATCAGGCAGGTCCTGATGTGGATCGGTGGATGCGGTTGGCTGCCTCAGTGCTTGCGCACCAGGCGCAGGCCGCCGCTCTCGTGACGGCCCCACGTTCAGAACGCAATGTTTTTAAACATCTTGAGCTAATCAGTACACACGGCCGGCAGGCGTTGATGGTCCTGGTTATGGAAAGTGGGGAGGTCAGCCAGCAAATGCTCGCACTGGCTGAACCGGTTACCCAAGAACAGCTTTCGATGGTGGCGCAGCGTTTAAATCGTCTTTGCCAGGGGTTGGATGCGCAACATATAAGCGATATCCCAGCTCAGTTAGATGCCCTGGAGAATGATGTCATCAAGCTGGTGATGGACGATATGCGGCGGCTTGGCGCCCTTCCCACCGGAGAGGTATACCGGGATGGCTTGAGCAACGTGCTCTCGGAACCGGAGTTCGGTGAAGCGGATGCGGCTCGTAATGCACTGCGCTTGCTGGAGGAACGCCCACTGTTGAATGACTTACTCACTCGCACGGTACTCGCCAACGAGTCCGGCGGTGTGCAGGTTTTGATCGGCGGTGAAGGGACCTGGGAGGAACTGCGCGATTGCACAGTGATCCTTGCTCGTTACGGTGAACCAGGAATGGTGACCGGTACGTTGGGTGTATTAGGACCCATCCGCATGTCTTATTCCAGGACGATATCCACTGTTCGCTTTATGGCGAGTCTGCTGAGTGACTTGGTATCGGATATGCATACGAATTGAGCGAAGAGTAGATATTTTACACATTAGCGCATGAGAAAAACAATGCAAAATTATTAGGAGCAGGGATCAAGATCGTTATGACCAATCAAAGAGACCAAGAGCAAGACCATGCAGCGGAGACCGAAATGGATGATTCCCAACCACCTGTTGAGGAAATCGTGGAAGTTCCCTTAGAGGAGGCAGAGGAAGAAGTGGATGAAATCGTTGCTATGCAGGATGAACTTACTGCTGCTCGCACACAGGCAGATGAGTACCTGGACGGCTGGCAGCGTGCACAGGCTGATTTCTCAAATTATAAAAAGCGTGTGGAACGCGAGCGGTCTTTGGCATACAAAAATGCGTCTGCCGACATCGTCAAGCGTTACCTGGATGTCACCGATGACATGGCCCGCGCTTTAGAGAACCGTCCTCAGGAAGGCGACGGCGCAACCTGGGCAGATGGTATCGAATTAATTTACCGCAAGCTGCTTACTGTCCTGGAGAATGCAGGCGTGACCCTTATGGATATCGAGGGAGAGGCATTTGATCCAAATTTACACGAGGCAATATCGGTAGAGAATAACCCCGACTACGAGAGCGGACAGGTTATCGAGGTCCTGAAACAAGGTTACATGCTTGGCGATCGCGTACTGCGTCCGGCGAGCGTACGAGTGGCCGGTTAATCGATAAATAGAAATTATATTAAATACTCAATCTACAAACCTTTTCACGGAGGATGACCAAATGGCGAAAATAATAGGAATTGATCTGGGTACCACTAACTCGGCGTGTGCGGTGATGGAAGGTGGAGAACCAACCGTCATCCCTTCGGCTGAGGGAGAGCGTCTTGTTCCTTCGGTTGTTGCGATTTCCAAGAATGGAGAACGATTGATTGGCCGTGTGGCTCGCAACCAGGCGGTTGTCAATCCGGAAAACACGATATTTTCAATCAAGCGATTTATGGGTCGCAAATTCAGTGACCCACTGGTTCAGGATACGCTTAACCGGGTGCCCTATAATGTGACTGAGGCACCCAATGGCGATGTGCGCGTTTTATTAGGTGGACGAGAATACTCGCCGCCAGAGATCTCTGCCATGATCCTGGGCAAAATTAAATCCGATGCGGAGGCTTATCTTGGCGAGCCGGTGACTCAAGCAGTGATCACCGTTCCGGCTTACTTCAACGACGCCCAGCGCAACGCGACCAAAGATGCCGGTAAGATCGCCGGTTTGGAAGTGCTGCGCATCATAAATGAGCCAACGGCATCCTCTCTTGCATACGGGCTGGACAAGAGTGCCGATGAAGTGATCGCAGTTTACGACCTCGGTGGGGGTACGTTCGATATTTCCGTCCTCGATGTTGGTGATGGCGTCTTCCAGGTGCGGTCTACCAGCGGCGACACCTTCCTGGGTGGAGATGATTTCGACCAGCGCATCATCGATTTCCTCGCCGATGAGTTCCAGCGCGAGAATGGTATTGATTTGCGCAAGGACAACCAGTCACTGCAGCGTTTGAAAGAGGCCGCTGAAAAAGCCAAGATTGAATTGTCCAGCATGATGCAGACGGAAATCAATTTGCCGTATATCACGGCCGACGCGGCCGGGCCAAAGCACCTGGTAACCACCTTGACCCGCTCCAAAATGGAGCAGTTGACCAGCGACTTGATTGACCGTTCGATTGGCCCCGTAAAGCAGGCGCTGAAAGATGCCGATCTGGAGTCTTCCAAGATTGATGAAGTAGTGCTGGTTGGCGGTATGACGCGTATGCCGGCAGTCCAGAACGCAGTTGGCAAACTGTTCAACAAGGAACCGCATAAGGGTGTCAACCCTGACGAAGTGGTTGCAGTCGGTGCCGCGATCCAGGCTGGTGTTTTAGGCGGCGAGGTCAAAGATATTCTTTTATTGGATGTCACACCGCTGACTCTCTCTGTTGAAACTCTGGGAGGTGTTGCTACACCGCTTATCGAACGCAACACCACCATCCCCACTCGCCAGAGCCAGGTCTTCTCCACGGCTGCAGACAGTCAATCCGAGGTTCAGATTCACGTCTTGCAGGGTGAACGTCCTATGGCGAACGATAACAAGTCGTTGGGTAAGTTTATCCTGGATGGCATCCCTCCCGCAGCGCGCGGTGTACCGCAAATTGAAGTGACCTTCGACATTGACGCCAACGGGATTATAGAAGTGACCGCGCTAGATAAAGCCACCAGCCGCAGCCAGCACATTACGATCACAGCTTCCTCGGGATTGGCAGACACTGAGGTCGAGCAGATGCGCAAGGATGCCGAAGCGCATGCCGACGAGGACCGTAGCCGTAAGGAACTAATTGAGGCCAGAAACAACGCCGATAACGCAGTTTACACTGCAGAAAAAGCGCTCAAAGATTTGGGTGACAAGGTTCCGCCCGAAGTGAAGACCCAGGTAGAAGACAGCGCTGGCAGAGTGCGTGAGGTGATGGACAGTGATGATAAAGACGTCATCGTCAGCGCCACTGAGGACCTTAACCAGGTCGTCCAGCAAATTGGCGCTGCGGCGTACCAGGGGACCGGACCGGAGGCCGGAGCACCGGGCAGCGATCCGGAAGGCGGTTTTGATGATAATCCTGTTGATGGTGAACCCGGTTCAGCCGAACCCGATGGGGACGCCCCCGATGGAGACTCTGGAGAGGATGAGGACGTCGTAGACGCCGAATTCAGCGACGTATAATGACAGATCGCGATTACTACGAAATACTGGACGTGCCGCGGGACGCCAATCCGGAGCAGCTAAAATCGGCGTTCCGTCGCCTCGCGCGGCAGTACCATCCCGATGTAAACGACTCGCCGGACGCCGAAGAGAGTTTCAAGGAGCTCAACGAGGCTTACGCAGTGCTGTCCGACGATCAACGCCGCTCGGCTTACGACAGGTTCGGTCATGCAGGTGTGCGTGGTGCTGGCGGCGCGCCAGATTTCAATGTAGATTTTACGGACTTTGCCGACATTTTCGGTGATCTATTTGGTTTTGGCGGGTTTGGACGTTCATCTCGGCGTTCAAGGAACGCCCCCAGGCGCGGCGCCGATCTGCAGTACCGTGTCGACCTCACTTTTGAGGAAGCCGTATTTGGTGTCGACAAAGAGCTGGAGATCGTGCGTGATGAACCCTGCCACACTTGTAAAGGATCCGGAGCGGAACCTGGTACGAGCCCGGTACGCTGCGCGTCTTGCAACGGTGCGGGTGAGGTACGGCACACGCGCCAGACAATTTTAGGCTCGATGGTCCAGGTATCCACATGCCCGACTTGCAGCGGTCAGGGTGAGACTATTTCTTCACCCTGTCACACATGCAGCGGCAAGGGACTCGAACGTATCACCCGTGGGAAGACCGTAACCATTCCCGCTGGGGTAGATTCGGGAACCCAGATGCGCATGGGCGGAGAAGGGCAGCCAGGAGCCAACGGCGGTCCAAACGGCAATCTGTATATCGCCATCAATGTTCGCAAGCACAAATACTTCCGGCGGCGAGATAATGACATCTTGATGGACCTGAACGTCAATATCGCCCAGGCAGTTTTAGGGGCGGATGTCGAAGTAGATACTGTGGATGGCCTTGCGACTTTGAAAATCCCCGCCGGAACGCAGCCCGGGAAAATACTGAAGCTGCGCAATAAGGGCGTACCCCGCCTTCGCAGCAGTGGTCGAGGAGATCAACTGGTGGTGATTAACATCGAGATCCCCAAGCGGTTGACCGTCGAACAGCTCGATCTGTTCGAACAACTTGCTGATAGTTTGGGAAGCGAAGTGCGCCCACGAGAGCGCGGATTCCTGGATTGGTTGAAAGACACCATCGGCCCCTGAGAAGTATATCCCTCGGGGCTGCCCAAAAAGCAAGTTGCAATTCTTTTTAGGCAGCCCCGTTTTTTATTAAGGAAAGACTATTAATGGTCGAATCATCCTGGTTAGAAGTGTCCTTGACGGTTGAGCCAGAGCTGGCTGAAGCCGTTGCGGAGGTTCTATCCCGTTTCGCAAAGAATGGTGTGGTCATCGAAAGTACAGAGGTGACCGCGGACAATTATGGTCAATACGGCCATCCAATTGGTCCGTTACGCGTGGTGGCTTATCTCCGTATGGCTGGTGATATTGAGTCCACCCGCCAGAAAATCGACGAATCACTCTGGTACCTGGGACGAATTCGCCCTCTGCCGGAAGCTGAATACCAGCAAGTTCATGAGACTGATTGGTCATTGGCCTGGAAGGAGCACTATCAACCGATCACGATCGGTGAGCGGTTGATTATTTTGCCAGCCTGGATCGATGTCCCTGATGGAGAACGCATTCCGATACGAATGGATCCGGGCATGGCGTTTGGCACCGGAACGCACCCCACAACACAGCTGTGCCTGCAGATGATGGAAGAATATTTGACCTTCCGCCGGTCCGAGCCAGGCGATGCTTTGCGCAGTTCCTCCGGGCTGGACGTAATTGACATCGGCTGCGGTTCGGGCATCCTTTCCGTGGGGGCCGTAAAATTGGGCGCCCAGCGTGCCCTGGGGGTGGATACCGACCCACTGGCAGTTGAAATTGCGAGGGAGAATGTCCATCTAAACCAGGTGTCGGATCGAGTCGAAGTCGCTGAGGGTTCGCTTGAGGAGATCCTTGCTGGTGCGTTTACTCTGAGAAACGCACAGCTGGTCTTGGCCAACATCCTTGCGCCGGTGCTGGTTAAACTGCTGGATCAAGGGCTGGCGCAGCTGCTCGACCAGGACGGGCTGCTGGTCTTATCCGGAATTATTGAAGATCAACTGGGGGAGATAGAGGCTGCAGTGGTCCGCAATGGCCTGCAGATAGAACGTCGGTTTCAAATTGATGACTGGGTTGCACTGGGTCTCAAGTTTTCAGATCGGAGCGAGGCTTTTGGGGAGAGTTAGAAGACCATTCCGAAGATTATTTTTTTATAACAGTCACATCCACGACCGTGCCAAATTTATACTGCGGTTTTGACGTGAGCATGTCCAGCCATATCGTGTTGTTATTGACACGTTTGATCGCACCGCCTCTGTCCAGACAAACCCAGCGTTTTCCGTTGATGAGAAACTCAGTGCCAAAGGGAAATTCCGACGGGCAGGCGACTGCTCTCCCGACCCATTTTTGCCACGGCTGTCCGGACGCCATGCGAGAAACGCACTGCCCGTTTTTGACCACGGCGCAGTTGGGTCCCAACAACGGCGGCCAGTACCAGGAAATTTTTGCCCGTAGTCTATCTCCTTGAACTGAAGATATTGACATCGTATCAAACTCGTTTAATAAGAGCACACTTGAATAGCAGACCAAAACGATGACCCCAATTAGAAAAAAGAACCAGAACGCCGATCCCCCATTGGTGTCCTCCTGGTACAGTTCGTAGGGACGGCCACGCGGGTCAAATGTTTTTTTCATTCAAACGAACCCTTGATTTTCACGGCAACATTGCGCCGATTTCACCATTAATTGGATTTCGGTACTCCGCCCAACAACATAGATCAGTTGGGAGTGTCATTCTGAACGGAGTGAAGAATCTCCATCCTCATTTGCTAGATTCTTCGTCGTAATCAGAATGGCCCCCATCCAATTAATTGCGTATAGATATCAGGTTTAGCCATTAACACCCGATAGCGAACGCTGCTGGAAACTTTTATATCTAATTAATCTCCATGTTGCAAGCGTTGTGCCATAATTATCTCGTTGACAGTGCTCTGCTGTCACCCGTTTGCACATTTGATCATAAGCTGATATCATTCCAGCCCGCCATGGTAATATAAAGTCTATGAAAACTGTGCGCTACACAAATCAACAGTTGGCCGATACCTTATATAAGATCGCCGATTTACTGGAAATCAAGGGTGAGGTGATTTACAAGATTCTGGCGTATCGCAAAGCTGCGGAAAGCTTGACTGAACTCCCCGGCGACGTGAACCAATATTGGGAAGAAGGTAAGCTGACTGATATACCCGGTGTGGGAAAAGCGATAGCTGAGAAAATCGATGAACTGCTGTCTACGGGAAAGATGGAGTTCCAGGATCGTTTGGAGGCCGAAGTTCCTTCCAGCCTGGTTGAAGTGCTGCAGGTGCCGGATGTGGGTCCCAAGAAGGTGGCGCTTTTCTGGCGAGAAGCCGGGGTCACAAATCTCGCCGAGTTGAAGGCGGCTGCCAACGATGGAAAATTGAGGGATCTGCCAGGGATGGGTCCAAAATCTGAGGCAAAGGTCCTGGCAGGTATCAAAGCTCTGGCACGCAGGACGGATCGTATGCCGCTCGGAAAAGCCTGGCCTTTCGCACAAGAACTGCTGGTGTTCCTGAGTGAAATACCGGGTGTCCAGGCGGTCGAAGCGGCGGGCAGTCTACGCCGCATGCGCAATACTGTGGGTGACTTGGACCTGCTGGCGGCTGCGCCGGATTCCGGCCCGGTCATGGATGCCTTCGTCGGACATCCAGGAGTGATCGAAGTCTTGGGGCAAGGAGAAGTTAAATCAAGTGTGGAATTCAGCAACAATGTTCGCGTCCAATTGTGGGTCCACCCTCCTGATAGGTTCGGGACAGCTCTGCAGTACGCCACGGGTTCCAAAGATCACAACGTCCGGCTGCGCGAGTTAGCCATCAAGCGAGGTCTGTCGCTCTCCGACCAGGCATTTACTACGGAAGCCGGGGACGAGATCCTATGCGCCACTGAGGCGGATGTGTATTCGCAGCTTGATCTTCCCATGATCCCGCCAGAACTTCGTGAGGACCGCGGTGAGGTTAAAGCTGCGCTGACCGGTAACCTGCCCAACCTGATTCGCACGCAAGAATTGGGATCTGAACTGCACACGCATTCCACCTGGAGTGATGGAAAACTTTCCATTAGGGAGATGGCCGGCGAAGCTCGTAAACGAGGCAAACAGGTGCTGGCAATCACCGACCACACCTATAGCCTGGGGGTCGCTGGCGGACTTTCCGTGGAAGAACTGCAGGAGCAGCGCGTCGAGATAGATGTTGTGCGAGATGAACTGGGAGAAAGCATCCAACTGCTGCATGGATGTGAAGTTGAGATCCGGGCGGACGGCACACTTGACTACCCTGACGAAATCCTTGCCCAATTAGACATCGTGATCGCAGCTCTGCACACCGGCCTGCGGCAGCCAAGAGTTCGCGTCACAAAGCGTTTGTTGAACGCAATTAACAACCCCCATGTTGACATTATCGCCCATCCAACCGGTCGCATCATACCCAATCGGGAAGGCGCTGACCTGGATATGGGCGCGATATTCGAAGCGGCCGCGGAGAGCGGCGTCGCTCTGGAAATTAACGCGCATCCGTCCCGGTTAGACCTGGACGATGTGTACGCACGCCAGGCAGTCGATATGGGAATCCTGATAACGGTAAACACGGACGCCCACAGCGCCAGCGATATGGATTTGCTGCATTTTGGTGTGGCGACTGCCCGACGAGCCTGGATTGAGCCACAGCAGGTGATCAACACCTGGAGTTATGAAAAACTGGTTGGCTGGTTGAGGTCGAGAGGCTGATGGAGACACCTTCCAGATTAGGTTTCTCGGATGCGATCGGTCGCAAAGTCTGGCTGGTCGCCGGCTATCTCCTTGCCATCCTGCTGCTCTTAGGAACTCCCGGGAGTCCAGGCCAGGCGCAGTCTGGCGATGCATATGCGTTGATCGAAGCGGTCAATCAACTGCGCTCCGCCAACGGGCTGTCCCCATATAGGGTCGATGGCACGTTGATGTCTGCTGCGCAGCGGCACAGTGAATACCAGGCTTCCATCGGGTCCATAACACACACCGGGCCGGGAGGTTCCAGGCCCAAAGATCGTGCCAGGGCCGCAGGTTATGGTGGGGGCGCCACGATTTTCGTCAGCGAGAACATCGCGGGCGGCAGCAGCCTGGATGTCCAGAGCGTGGTCTCTATGTGGCAGGGTGATGCACCCCATTTAAATACAATGCTGTCGTCGAATTACACAGATATTGGTGCAGGTGTGGCCAGTGATGGAAACAGGACCTACTACACTATTGACGCCGCCTACGTCGCGGGACAGGGAGGGAGTGGTACGGGATCGGATGGATCAGGGTCTGGGAACGATGCTCCAGCTGCACCTGGTGCGCAGGACACTCCCGTTCCGGTCGCCGTTATCATGCCGGTTTTGGTTGCCTCTCCAAATCCGGACGGTTCGATTGTGCACGTAGTCGAGTCCGGTCAGGCGCTGATCCTGATCTCACAGGCATACAGTATTTCGCTGCCTGATCTACTATCGCTGAACGGGCTCACCCAGGAATCAATCATTCGCCCGGGGGATGAGATCCTGATTAAAGCTGCGGATGTTACCCCCACCTCGGTCCCTACGGAGACCAGCATACCTGCGCCTGCCACGCCAACCAGCACGCATATGATCGCGCCCCCCACGGCCATTGCCACTAAAGCCGCGGTTAGTACTCTACCGGGGACGGTTCAAGAAGCCTCACCGACAGCAGGAGCGAGCGAACAGATCCAGAGCTGGTCGATAAAAAGCAACACGATCCTGGTGGTGGTTGGTGTACTGGCTGCGGTTGGCACCGCGCTGCTGGTCATCGCCTGGTCGCTAAAACGAGGCGCGTAAATATTCCTCAAGTTCAACTGGATAACTCAGCGGTCTTCCGCCAGCTCTCTATCCAGGAACCACGCGCCTTTGCGATTGTCGGCGTCTTTTGGGGCTCGATCGTAGTACAGATCGAAAATTCTTCCCTCCGTGGTGCGCACTCTGAAGTAATATTGTCCTACGCCCCAGGAACCACGTCTTTCCGCAGTCGAAGTATGCGTGGGACGCATGTTGTAAGCCATGCGCCCTCGTCGCCGGGTGTCGTCCCATTCACTTATTGATTCTACGATTGCGTGGTAGTCCTCACGCCAGGTGAATCCATCCGGACAACCGGGCACTTTCTCGAGCAGTGGAGGCTTCTCAAAATAAACTTCCACCGATTCGCTGATAAATTTAATCGGTTTGATTGCCATGGACGCCTTTTTTCACGAACTTACACAAGGAAACATTCACAACCAAGGATATTATACTGAAAATGGATAAAACAACCCAGCGACTCCTGTTGACATGTGTGACCATCATGGTATGTGTTTTACTGTGTATGTGTCTTTTAAGTATTGTTTGTCTCGGATTCGTATTTTTCGGATAGGACTTGTACATCGTGACGTTAAAAGTAAGCCGTGTACAGGCTTTGTGTTTTGATGTGGATGGTACGCTGCGGGATACCGATGACCAGTATGTATTGAACCTGGCAAACTGGTTGCGGCCTTTGCGTTTCATTCTTCCTCAACACGATACACAGGCTTTCGCACGGCGAATTGTGATGAAGTTAGAAAGCCCGGCTGGATTTATGTTCAGGATACCCGATCGTTTGGGCATTGACGGGTATCTGACAAGTATCGGCGATTTCTTGTTCCGCTCGGGAATACGTGGCACAGATAGGGATTACTTGATCATCGATGGCGTTCCTGAGACCTTAGCGATATTGGCACAACATTATCCTTTAGCGGTCGTTAGCAATCGTAGGGGAGGGTCCACGACAGCATTTTTAGATGCCTTTCGGTTGCAAAAGTATTTTCAGTGTGTCGTAACAGGAAGAACTCTGCGTAAACGTAAACCGAACCCGGAGCCGCTGTTGTGGGCCGCCGATCAAATGGGGGTTCCAGCCGCTGGATGTTTGATGATTGGGGACACGACTGTTGATATGCAAGCGGGAAAAGCCGCTGGTGCTCAAGCTGTCGGATTATTGTGTGGTTTCGGAGAAAGGGATGAGCTGCAGCGTACAGGTGCTGATCTTATCCTTGATACCCCTGTTCAGTTGGTGGACTTATTGCTCGGGTGAGGTGAAATTGTTCCGTCTGAGAGCTAGTTAACCTAAACACTGAGGTGTGAGGGACATACGGTTATACGAAATTCGTCCGAATTTGGTATTGAATCCTTCCTGATTTGCGTATATAATCTTTACATGGCGAAAAAGGCCGGGTGGATGCTGTTTGCTTTTCTACTGATAACCGCCAGCGTTTTTTTGATCTGGCAGTCTTCGGACGCGCAGATAAAGAAACCCGATTTTCCTGAGACCGGCCATGTCATACGCGGGGAGTTCTACGAATTTTACTGGGCTGCCGAAGACCCCCTCCTCGTGTACGGGTATCCGATCACGGACATGACCACCGATTCTTCCACAGGAAGAAGGGTGCAGTATTTCCAGAAAGCGATGTTCGAGCTGCATCCGGAGGCGCGTTCTGAATTTATCGTTCGTCTTGCTCCATTGGGACAGTATCTGTATGAACCCGGTGAGCCCATTTCCTTGCCTGACAAATTTACGCACTGCCGTACCTTCAAGGAAACAGGTAAGCGGGTCTGTTTTGCATTCCTGGACTTTTTCGATGCCAACGGTGGTGTGGACCAGTTTGGTTACCCGATATCAAATTTTGAAAACAAGTACGGGCGTATTGTGCAGTATTTTCAACGTGCACGCTTCGAGTGGTATCCGGAGAGACCCACCGGCCAACGGGTAAAACTTGCAGACCTGGGCAGCGAACACTTCATAACCGTGGGTGAAGACCCGGATAAGCTGCGCCGAAACAATATCCTGCAGGCCGTCCTGGACCTGAAGGTTCGGGCTTTCTCCGGATCGCCTGTAACTACCATGGGGGGGCAGCAAACTATACACGTTCTGGTTCAGGATCAAAACCTGCTCCCGGTTCCGGGTGCGAACGTGGAATTGGTCGTCCGGTTCCCTTCGGGTGATGAGCAGACCTACGCAGCTCCAATGACAGATGGGGACGGAGTTTCGACCGTTACCTTCGATGTCAATACCCAAACTCCCGGAAGGGCATTGGTTTGGGTTAATGTCGATTTCCGGGATCTGGGGGTCCGTTCCACCAGGACTTCCTTCAGGATCTGGTATTAAAAGAAAAAACTGGCCCGAGGCCAGTTTTTTCTTGTTCTAAACTACGGCGTTCATTTGACCCCAGTTTATTCCGGAACGGGCGTCAGAAATAAGGGGGACCTTCAGTTCGTAAGCATCCTCCATCACTTTCTTTACAAGAGCGGTCGTCTCGGCGAGTTCGTTTTGCGGACATTCCAGGACCAGTTCGTCGTGCACTTGAAGCAGCATGTGTGCAGAGAGTCCTGCTTTTTTCAATTCTGCCGGTACTCGCAGCATCGCTATTTTCATAATGTCGGCCGCGCTGCCCTGAATGGGGGCGTTAATCGCTTCCCGCTCTTCCCGCATACGGATATTGAAGTTAGACTCACCCTTTAAACTTGGGAAATAGCGCCGCCTTCCAAGTAATGTTTCCACGTATCCCTGTTCGGCAGCCAGCTTTCTCATACCGTCCAGGTAGCTCTTAATCCCGGGGAACTGTTCGAAATAAGCGTGCACAAAGTCTTCCGCTTCAGCTAATGTCAGGTCCGTGGTACGGGTCAGTCCGTAGGCGCTCATCCCATAAATCAGCCCAAAGTTGATCGCCTTGGCGTGACGCCGTTGTTCGCCTGAGACCTCGTTCAGGGGTATCCCATTGATCGCTGCAGCAGTGGCCGCATGGATATCTTCCCCGGCGCGGAATGTGTCAATCATGGCTTTATCATTTGCCATGTGGGCCACGATACGCAGTTCGACCTGCGAGTAATCTACGGCTAACAGAAGGTGGTCTTCAGCCGCCACGAACGCATGCCGCACCTGGCGCCCCAATTTGGTCCGGATGGGTATGTTCTGTAAATTGGGATCCGATGAAGCGATGCGACCGGTCACGGAACCTGTCTGGTTATATGATGTATGCACTCGTCCACTGTCCGGGTTCACCTGTAATGGCAGCGCGTCAACATAGGTAGACTTTAGTTTGGACAGTTCGCGATATTCCAAAACTTTATCCACCACCGGTTGTTTGCCTCGCAGTGCCTCCAGGACAGGCGCCGATGTGGAGTAGAAACCGCTGGCTGTGCGTTTCGTCCTGTCTGGCGGCTCGATCTGCATGTAGGTGAACAGCGTCTCGGAAAGCTGTTGTGGGGAATTAATGTTGAACTCCTTACCGGAGAGCTCGTAGATTTTTTCCTGGATTTTATTGATGCGTTGGGCAAGGTTGCTGGACATCTGGTCGAGATAATGCGAGTCAAGTTTTATGCCCGCCATCTCCATGTCTGCCAGTACGGGCACCAGGGGCATTTCGAGTTCGTTCAGCAGCTCGGTGGCCTGGCGCTCGTTCAGCTCCTCTTCGAGTTCTGGGATCAGGCGCAGGACCACTTCGGCGTCGGCTGCTGCGTAGAGGGCTGCGTCTTGGATTGTTACCTGCGCCATGGTGATCTGTTTTTTACCGCGACCGATAAGTTCTTCGATGCCGGTCATCTTGATTCCCTGACGCACCCATGCCAGGTTCTTGAGACCAAGATTTCGAGAGCTGGGGTTTATCAGCCATTCAGCGATCATGGTGTCAAAAGAGAGCGGATCGACACGCAGCCCATAGCGAGCCAGGATCATGAAATCGTACTTAATATTATGTGCGGATTTCGCGATCTTGGGATCAGTGAGTGATGGGCGCAGCGCTTCCAGGACATCCCCTAACGGCAGTTGATTTTCCGATGTTTGGTGACCGACGGGGATGTAATATCCAGCGCCAGGTTCCACAGCCAGGGAAATACCGACGAGATCAGCCTGTATCTGGTCGGTCGAGGTGGTTTCGGTGTCAAAAGCGATCATGGCGGCTGTATTCAGCCTATTGGCCAGTTCTTGCAGTGATTCTTGAGTGTCCACAACTATGGCGCCCTGCGACTCGACTGCTGCACTGGTGGACACCGTTTGGGGAGACGTCCTTTCACCAAACATGTTCAACTGTTTGCCGGGTTGTGTTTCGCTCACACCAAGCAGCTTAAAAACCGCGTTGAGTCTCCCCATTAACGCCCTAAACTCGAGCTCGCGGAACAGTTCCTCCACACGCTCTGGATCGAGTTGTTTGGGACGCGCGCGTTCCAAGTCAAGTTCTATATCCAGGTCGGTTACTATTCTAGCCAGCTCCTGGCTCATGTAAGCGTTATCACGATCATTTTCTAATTTCTTGCACACACCGGCGGCTAACTCGTCCAGATGAGCGTATACCCCATCCAGGTCATCATAAGCTGCGAGCAGTTTTTCGGCCGTTTTTTTGCCGATTCCGGTCACACCAGGGATATTGTCGGACTTATCGCCAACCAGGGCTTTATAATCAACCACCTGGTCAGGCCTTACACCCATGAATTCCATGACATCGTCAGGGAGGAAATCTCTGGAATCGGAGAGGCTGCGCCCTGGCAGGCTCACGATCACGCGTTCGTTCACCAACTGGAGCAGGTCACGATCTCCGGTGATAATCTTGACCCCCAATCCACCTTCGACTGCCGCCCGAGCAACGCTTCCCAGCACATCGTCCGCTTCGTATCCCTCCATTTCCAGGCGGGGGAGGTTGAAAGTGTCAACCAGCTCCCGGCAGCGTTCGATCTGCGAGCGCAGATCATCCGGCATTTTCTCACGCGTGGCTTTGTATTCCGGGTAAATATCATCCCGAAAAGTGCGCCCGATATCGAACGCAACCGCCAGGTAATCCGGCTGCTCTTGTTCAATTAATTTGAGCAGGACGCTTGTAAATCCAAATACCCCGGCCGTTGGTTCTCCCTTGCTTGTCGTAAAGCCTGCGGGCGAGCCGCGCGTCAGGGCAAAATAGGTGCGGTAGGCCAGCGCATGCCCATCTATCAAGTATAATGTAGGCGGCATAAGATTCCTTCCTGAATTTTGGGTATCTTGTGTAATATTGTGTGTGCGTCGCAGACGCACACACAATATTACACACAATTCACTTCACAATCTTTCGGTTAGACATCGGCTGTTGAAACTAAAGTAGAGTCTAACACGGGGTTATGGTGTAAGCAAGAATCTGACGAATATGATTGACAGGCTCGTTTGAACGTGTTATGTTTTGCTTAAGAATGAAAAGAGCGAAGAAGCTCATTCAGGTATGTTTGGTTTTAATCTTCTTTCTAGGACCGTTTCTCTCGAAGGGGGAGAATGTGGCTGCCCAGAGCCCGGACCGCGAGACGACTATCGTGATCTCTTACATTGAATATGAATGGTGGTTGATGAGTTGGGAGACGAACGATGTCTACTGCAAAATTTTTGTAGACCACGAAGGTTTACCCACGCATGAAGAAGTATATAATGCCTGCGGCAACGAGCTGTATAGGTTCTGGGTGAACACCCCGCCGTGTGAAAGTGCCGCGAAGCCTGGCTCTGATACCAGGGATTGTGTGGGAGCATATCTGTACCTGGCGTCTATCAGGGCGAAGGAACGTGATGTGATCGTAGTGCTGCCCCCGGCTACCGTATGGTTGGGATTGGATGGATGTTCACCTCAACCTCCAACCAATCTCTGTCCAACCATACCAGACCTATTATTAATTGGCGATGAACCCCTTCCAAACGAACACATTACCGCCATCCATGGCACGTACAATGGGCTCCCGTTTACCTGTGATTCGGCAACTTGCGAGCTGCCGCTCGGACCGACCGGATTGAAAGGTGTCACGGTAGAATTTTGGGCCGACTCCAGTTTTGGTGATTCCAGCGAGCGCTATACAGCGTTGGTGCGCGTTATAGACACCGGCGTGCCGGTTGTGCCAGGCGGGGGCGGCTGGTACGTGGATGTCATCAGCACGCAGTGGATTGGTGAACCGATTGCTACCTGTGCCCAGATTTGGGAGGCCTTCCCGCCTCTCGGGGAACCGCCTGCCTGGCTGTCCACTCCGGACAGCAGCGATCTTCTGGCATCCAATGAACCGTATTACTATCTGGCAGGACGCCTTATCTCGCAGGGGCTGGTGGATGTGAGCGAGTGTACGACGGGCGGTTTGCTAACCAACGGTTACGCCGATACCTGCGGATTGGAGAAATCCGCTCCCCTGCTCACGCCCTGGCAAAATCTATTTGATGAAAGAATTGTCGAGGTAGCCGAGGATTCTCGGGTACCGGCGCAGTTGATGAAGAATCTGTTTGCCCAGGAAAGCCAGTTCTGGCCCGGAGTTTTCCGCGTGCCTTGGGAGTTCGGTTTGGGACAGATGACGGACAACGGCGCCGATCCGATCTTGTTTTGGGACGAATCCTTTTACGAGCAGTTCTGTCCGCTGGTTTTAGCTGAAGACAGTTGCGCGAAAGGGTACATTCATCTCGGCGAGCGAGAGCAGCAGCTCTTGAGAGGCGCAGTGGCTTTTCAGGCCAATTCGGACTGCGCCGAATGTCCCACCGGCATCGACTTGAAAGACGCCAAGTTCAGTGTGTCATTGTTTGCCAACACGCTGGTGGCAAACTGTGCTCAGGTCAACCAGACGATTTATAACGCCACTGAGCTGTCGTCCGGAAAGGTCAGCACGTATGAAGATCTGTGGCGTCTCACCGTGGCAAATTATCACGCCGGCGCGGGGTGCACAGCGTTTGCCATTCACTCTGCCTGGCAGGCCGCCGGGGTAGTTACCTGGGATGTTGTTGCCACCCGTTTTACTGAAGCGTGCAGGGGGGTTGTTCCCTACGTGGATAAAATCACTGATACCACTACACCCTTAACTGATCAATAGAACATAAGCTTCAACATGTATGTGCAAGCGTACATACATGTTGAACTATTTTATAGCATTTTTACCAGATCAAGGAATTGCTCCCACTCTTCTTTGAAGAAGTGCAGCGTTACATTGTTCAGTTCCAGATGATACGTCACTTCGCCGTCCGGCTCTTCTGCCTGCCAGGCCATGTACTCCGCAGTTTCAGCGATAGTCTGCGTACTGAGTTCGTTTGTTTCTTTGGTCATGGTGCTTCTCCCAAGATAATGTAGTACCTATTCAAAGTCGTTTACGGTGCGGGGAGCACGAACCAGGGATTCACGAACCCGCCCTGGTAGCGGATTTCGAAATGTAGATGAGCTCCGGTCGAGTTCCCCGTGCTTCCGGCGTAACCGATCACGCCGCCCTTGCCGATGCTTTGTCCGCAGCGGACGTTTACACTGCTCATATGCCCGTAGAGGGTCTGGTAACCGTTACCGTGGTCGATAACCACTGTGTTGCCATAGCCTCCGGTTGCCCAACCTGCAAATACGACCACGCCGCTGTCTGCCGCGTAGATCCGTGCACCTTCTCCGGCGGCGATATCTATTGCCAGGTGTCCTGACCAATAATCGTTGCCGGATAGTGTATGGTTGTCTGCCGGCCAGATGAAAGCTCCATCACCGTAAGCGCCTTCGTACCCGCCTTCGCACGCACCGGAGCCATAGACGGCGGCGGACACCCCGGCTCTGCCGCGCGGAATTGTTGGGATGATCCATTGCCTGAACTCGCGCTGCCCTCCGGGGATCATTACCAGGGAACCTGTTTCAACTTGTTGATCCACCAGGTCAATATCATTCCCTGGCCAGGTCAGCATGTCTTCAATGCTGGTCTTAAAACGAGCGGCAACGGATTCGATCGTGTCCCCATCTTGCCAGTTGTAGAGCACCCCGTTAACGGGCGGTATGTTCAACAGCATGCCGGTGGAGATCATGTGTGGATTGTCGTTCAATTGATCGTAATTTGCCCACAGAACGCTCTCTGGTGAAATGCCGAACCTGGCTGCGATTTCGAACACGGAATCGCCGTCCGCAATAATATATTCCTGGATCTGCTCTTGGGGTCGCTCAGGTATGGTGGTGTGTAAGGATGAACTGCGATCGATAGTTTTTCCCGTCACACCTACACCAATGTTTGGAAGTTGTACATCGCCATTATTGGGACCTTCAACATTGGATTCACGCGGGGTCATTCCCTCGGCATTTTGAACTACTACAGCTTCGGACTGCGTTTTGTCGAATAATTTATTCAGGGCAAAGGTGGTGTTTTCGCTGACCGTCAGCCAGGTCAGGACAATGGCAAATACCACCAGACTCAGCGCGGCGAGCCAGGCGACGGTAGAAATGAGGCGTTCGGTTTTGTTGGATGGGGGTGGCGAAGCGTCTTCGGTCTCGTTTGAGAGCGTTGCTTTCACATTATCCCTCTGTGAGAGTTTCCAGGAATTCCATATTATCTTCGGTTCTTACCAGCTTCTGCAGAAGCGCTTCTGTCCCGGTCGCCGCGTCCATTCCCGCTCCGTGGGGAGGGGACTGGGTCATCTGGTCATACATGCGGCGCATCACCCACACGCGTGGTGTGATATCGGGGCCGAGCAGCAGTTCTTCGCGGCGTGTCGAAGAGCGTTCAATATCGATGGCCGGGAACACGCGGCGTTCCTGCAAACGGCGCGAGAGATGCAGTTCCATGTTTCCGGTTCCCTTAAACTCCTCGTAGACTACATCGTCCATGCGCGAGCCGGTATCAATCAAGCAGGTAGCAATGATGGTTAAAGAACCGCCTTCCTCAATATTGCGCGCGGCTCCAAAGAAACGCTTGGGAGGGTACAGCGCGGAAGGATCGATACCGCCGGACAGCGTGCGCCCCGAGGGTGTGACGACCAGGTTATAAGCACGCGCCAGGCGGGTGATGGAGTCCATCAGGATGACCACGTCGCGTCCCACCTCGACCAGGCGTTTTGCGCGCTCCAGAGCCATTTCTGCCACGCGCACGTGAGAGGTGACCGGTTCATCGAACGTAGAAGATATAACTTCTGCGTCTACAGATCGATCCATGTCGGTCACTTCTTCTGGACGCTCGCCGATCAGGGCCACCATCAGGTGAACCTCCGGATTTTTGGTGGAGATTGCATTGGCAATGTCTTTGAGTATGGTGGTTTTTCCTGCTTTGGGCGGTGAAACGATCAACCCACGCTGGCCGCGCCCTATGGGAGTCACCAGGTTGATGAGACGTGTCGCCAGGGTATGGCGGTCTGTTTCCAGGTCGAATCTTTGTTCGGGAAATATCGGAATCAGTGATTCGAATGTGTCCCGCCGCTTGCTGTCTTCGGGATCGAGTCCATTGATGCTGCCGACTTTCAACAAGCCATAATGACGCTCTGATTCGCGGGGTGGGCGCACGTTTCCGATGATCAGGTCGCCGTTGCGCAGTCGGTAGCGGCGTATTTGCGATTGGGAGACGTAAACATCGTAGGGACCTGGCCGGTATTGTCCGGAACGCAGGAATCCGATTCCCTCGCTCATGATCTCCAGTATCCCGCCGCGCATTTCCAGGCCCTCTTTTTCTGCCTCGGCCTGCTGAATGCGTAGAATCAGATCTTCCTTCTTCATGCGGTTGGCCTGCGGGACATCAAGATCTCGGGCCATCTTTCGTAATTGTGTGAGAGTAGTGTTTTCTAGCTCAAGTACTTTCATAGTCATAATTTTGCTCTTTTGTCGTAAGTTGTATTAGTTGTTGGATGGATTTGGGTTTATGTTAGTCTTCGAAAGGTACGTTTTTCCATGACGGGTTTACATACAGATCAATAGGCCGTTGTGGAAAATTTAATGATTTTTTATCAATAAAGGGAATTACATTCGCGGGTACATCTTCGTGTTACTGGTTGATTAGTGCATGGCTGGTATCGGTTTTTAAGCGTCGTTTTTTGAACAGGGATGGCCGTATGGGGATTGTTCAATCAAGTGGTGTTTGAGTAAATCATGGAATCTGGTACGCTTTGAGCTAGCCCATTCGCACCGTGCACTTCATAAATCTGTTAACTCTTGGGTAAAAAACCGGTTCACAATCCCAATCAATGGCCTGTTAATATCGGCGTTATTCCCCTGAACGCGTTAATTATAACATTAAATTGACGTTTTTTGTCAAGAACCGGATACGGTTTTCCAATACTTGCGCTTCCACCCGTCTCCCGGAGCCTCGAAGCGGGACTACTGGTAGCCACGTCCCACCAATGTTTTGTGGGAATCGTTATCCTTGTCGACATTTCCAGGGCACAGAATCACCATTCCGCCTGGTTTTGTGACACGTTCGATCTCATCGCACTCCCGTTCGGGGACTTCATCGAACACAAAGCCCCCCATGCTCACATCTGAAAAGTTATCCGGGAAAGGAATATCGTCGATCAGGCCATCAACCGGGTATACGTTCTTCACACCCAGATCAGCAGCCTTATATTTAATAAATCGCCGCAGATTTTCGACCGGCTCCACTGCGAAAATCGTGCCTGCTGCGGGCGCCGCTACGAACGTTAATCTGCCAGTTCCTGCCCCGATGTCCAATACTCTTTTCCCAAAAAAGTCGATCAAACCGTGCAATTCTTCGTCGGCCCAGCCTAGAAATTTTTGCTTATCGTATATTCCCGGATCGATCACATAAACCAGCCAGTCGTTGATCGTCTGTAAGATCCTCTGCTCTGCTTCGTAGACAGCCGCTGTTGATGGGTCTTCTATCGCTGCCAGGCTAACTTTCTCCAGCCAGGGAGATATTTCCGGACACTTGTGGCGCAGATACCATGCCACGATGGGATTGGCTTTCAATGCCAGCGCCATGTCCACCTCCGGCGCGTGGCCCGGCAGCCAGCTTAACTAGACCCGCTCCAGGAGCAGGAGGTTGTTGAAGGACAGTTCGGTGGTGTCGATCCAGTTTAAGGACATGTATGCTGCTCCTTGTTTCCCTTCTCTTAAACCTATTAAATACTGCGGAACAATTTTAGCTTAGAATTGGAGGCTGGAACAGGCATAATGAATAAAACCTTGCATGTAGCCTTATACGAATACAAACGCCACGTTTTTCGCCGGCGTTTCCTGATCAGCCTGCTGAGCGTCCCCTTATTCATCCTCTTAATGGGCCTGGTTGTAATTCTGCTGGTCCGAGCTGAGAGTTCTGGCGACCCTATTGGATTTGTCGACAATTCTGGCGTGCTTTCCGATGTGGGGATAAAACAAGAGGACTCCGGGACATCGGATGAGGTGGAGATCATCCGCTATGAGATGGAGGAAGATGCCGCATCTTCATTACAGGCCGGGGACATCCAGGCTTATTATGTGCTGGAAAGTGATTTTGTAGATTCCGCACGGACCAGGCTGGTGTCAAAAGAGGGATTGGCGACCTCAATTCAAAGGCAGTTCATGCGTATCGTTCGTGCCCGGTTGTTGGCTGGACAGCCCACTGAAGTGATCCAGCGCATCAATGAAGGGGACAACCTGGTACTCCGTTCACCCGATGGAAGCCGCCGGTTAGGGGAGAGGGACTGGTTCAACGTCTTACTCCCTTTCCTGGCGGGGCTCATATTTTTAGTCACCATATTTTCTACATCGGGCTACCTGATGCAGGCCGTTGTCGAGGAGAAAGAAAACCGCACCATCGAAGTGTTGGTCACCTCCATCACATCGGGTCAATTGATGGCCGGCAAGATCAGCGGAATCATCGCGGTTGGGTTGACTCAACTGCTGGGCTGGTTAGGATTGATCATTCTGGTAGCGACGGTTGGGCGTTTTCAATTTGCCTGGCTGCTGGATATAAATATCGCTCCAGACCTGGTTCTGCTGCTCCTGGTCATCTTAATTCCGGCCTTTATCATGGTCTCAGCCTTGATGGCCGCCATCGGATCAGTTGTCAATGAAGCGAGCGAGGGTCAGCAGCTCTCGGCGCTGGTCACGCTGCCCATGACGATCCCCTTCTGGTTTGTGCTTTTGATAATGAACGATCCGAACGGAACCGTTCCTGTTGCTTTGAGTGTTTTTCCATTAACAGCCCCAATTGCCCTGACAATTCGTTCGGGGTTTACAGTGATCCCAACCTGGCAGATCCTGATTTCCGTCGGGATCCTGATATTGTCGGCATTCCTGGCAATCTGGTTTGCCGGTCGCGCCTTCCGTCAGGGCATGCTGCTCTACGGGAGACGCCTATCCCTGAAGGAGGTTTTTCGTAGATAAGCGATATGAGAAAGACGATCCTGGTTGGAATCCACGAAATCATCACGACATTAACGCGCAGGTCTTTTTTATTGGTGACGTTTGGATTTCCCATCGTATCCTTGTTGATTTATCTTGTTTTATCTTCTCTGAATCAAGATACCGTTGACACGATCGCACCGCTGGCGGGACTGGGGGATCCTCAAGCGAGTGAATCAACGACGATAAAACCGGATGGTTATGTGGATAAAAGCGGTTTGATCTCCGTGGTGCCGCCCGGGGTCTCAGAAGCCGAACTTCTCCCCTTCGATGATGAAATCTCCGCACTGGGGGCGCTCGATAATGGGGACATCAAGGGTTACTATTTGATCGCCGAAGATTATCTACAGACCGGGGCTATCACATACGTGGGTGCGGATTTCAATCCCTTCACTGCGGCTGCAGGAACCGGTATTTTGGATTGGGTATTGACGGTCAATCTGCTCGATGGAGATACAGCACTGGCAAACAGAGTCACCAATCTGTTCGACCTGCAGGTCACATTACTCGAACCTCCCACAGAGCGCGATCAAGACAATCCGCTTTCATTCTTCTTGCCTTACGGCGTGACCTTTATGTATTACATGATCATCCTGATGTCTGCAAGTTTACTGCTCAACAGCGTCACCAAGGAGAAGGAGAATCGCGTGGTGGAAATAATGATGTCCACCACAACGCCCAGACAGCTGCTGACGGGAAAATTCGTTGGGTTGGGTATTATTGGCGTGTTCCAGGCTGTCCTCTGGATGGGAACGGGGTTTGTCCTGCTTCGCCTGAGCGGCACTACTTTCCAACTGCCGGAGGAATATCTGCTGCCGGTTTCTGTCTTAATCTGGGGGCTGATATTCTTCCTCCTGGGCTACGCCGTATACGCCAGCCTGATGGCCGGGGTAGGAGCCCTGGCCCCAAATTTGCGGGAGGCCTCGCAGGTTACGCTGATCGTTATCGCACCTTTGCTTTTACCGCTGATGATGATCAGCGTGTTGATTCGAGAGCCAAACGGAACCGTGGCGGTTATATTGAGTTTGTTTCCTCTATCTGCTCCGGTGACGATGATGACACGTCTTGCATCCGCAAATGTACCTCTGTGGCAGATACTGCTCTCTATTGGGCTTTTGGCCGTCACCGCGGTACTCATATTGCGAGCAGTGGCGAAAATGTTCCGCGCCCAGACCTTGCTCTCTGGGCAGTCCTTCAGTATCATGGGGGTCATCGACGCCTTTAGATACCGTCTTTAGATACCGCCTTTAGATACCGCCTCTAGAGACCGCGGTTAGAGCCGATCTTTTTACAGCGCCTTAAAAGGCAGCCATAACCAACTTCTCGTTCAACGCGCCTGTATTCAATTGTTAAGGTGCCGGTATAAACAGAATGGACCAGACCTGCCCGGTTTGGTGTACTCTGCTGCAGGTGCTTAATCGTCTGGTCATTCACTATCGGTTGATCGTGTCAGGCGCATCGAAAAACCTGGCAGGTCTCGAACTGAGGTTAACTACATTTCTCCTATGCAAAAGCTCTCCTCTCAGGTGGGGGACTTAATTGTTTCGCGAAAAAAAACAATGAGGAACAATTGGTGGATTTGGGATTTTTGATTTTGGATTGCTGTCATCGGATTTAGGGAGCGGATTGAACGGATTGTCTGCATGGAATGAAATAAGTTTTTACCGCCAAAGGTGAGAATGTCGCAAATGGGAAATGAGTATGGAAGACGAACAACTTCTGATTGTGTATTATCCCCCATTGAAGTATTGGGAGGAATGTAGTGTCTTGATGAGTATTCGTTCCTGGGAAAAAAACGAATAGAAACGAATGGTGGATTGCGGAATTGGGATTTTTTAATTTCCGGAACGGTTTGGGCATGGGGTGACATGTGGCAGTGATCGGTTGATGGGTTTCGGTTACCGGTGGATGGTCATTGTTTAACAGCATGAAGTTTGGGTATGGTTTACGGGTTAAATGTAGCACAAATGTTCTATTTAAGCCAGGGTTTTACCTTAAATTTTTCGAACAGGTTGTGGGAGTGATGGGGTGCGGCCGTAGCGGAAGCCGAGACCGATGGTGGGGTAGAGGGCGTGGGGCTAAACGCAGTTTAGCTTGGCGGAGGCGGCCCAGTTGTTGGTGTCTGTCCAGAGGTCGACGACGATGACGCGGTCCCGGGCAAACTGCATGCGCTGGTTGAGGGAGTCGCCCTGGGTGAGGGCGTTGACGGGGGCGGCGGGGGCGTTGCTGAGGGCGTAGGTGTAGTCGTATTCGCTGGCCAGGACCTGCAGGGCGGTGATCTCCAGATCGGGCGGGACGAGCATAAATTTGGGAGCGGTGAGGGCGCCCAGACGCTCGCCGCTGTGCAGCTCGGTCTGCTTGCGCATGGCGGTGCGGGCGGCGGCGTAGGAGGAGACGCTGAGGGCGGTGGTGCCCAGGTTGCTGTGGGAGGCGTGGAAGAGGGCGATGCTGTCGGACATGGTGGGACCGGCGCCGGAGTTGGCGGTGAAGATGCTGGAGAGGGCTTTGCTGAGGGTGAGCCAGGCGGCCTGGGCCAGGGCGCGCGGTGCGGCGCGGATGCGTCCGGTGTCGTCCTTATCGATGCTCTCCAGGGTGAGACCCAGGTAGCCGCCTTTCTTGACGAAGGAAGCGGTCTCGGTGACGTCGTCCCAGGTGAGCTCGGTGTAGGCGGCGCCTTCGGAGACGGTGGGCAGCTCGCCGATGCCGCCCAGGGTGATCCAGCGCACGGTCTGCAGGTTGGAGAAGTCTTCGATGTTGACGATGGGCGACCACCACATGGGGTACTGCTGGAACTCGTTGACGACGCGCTTGTTGAGGGCGTTGGCGACCAGACCGGCCATCGTGGAGGAGGTCGACGGCTCAATGAAAGAACCATTGAGCTTGGGCGAGGGTGATGCGGTCGGGGTGGTAGAGGCCGGTCATTTCGTAGTCGCCGGAGAGCAGGTGGTAGAGCTCGCGCAGTCCGGTGAGAGGCTGGAC
>Ga0209013_10000402_pt1 | contig 38389 bp, 35 predicted proteins | sample Cruoilmetagenom2_FD_187291 | JGI IMG/M metagenome (GOLD analysis project Ga0209013, IMG submission 187291) | Oil polluted marine microbial communities from Coal Oil Point, Santa Barbara, California, USA - Sample 2 (SPAdes) (version 2) | ecosystem: Environmental > Aquatic > Marine > Oil seeps ...
CATACAAGTATTTAAACAAATACTTCAATTTATAAGAGTTAACCATTTCGGGGTGTAGCGTAGCCCGGTTAGCGCGCCACGCTGGGGGCGTGGAGGTCGGAGGTTCAAATCCTCTCACCCCGACAATATAAAGATCTAATTAATTGATAGTTAGGTCTTTTATATTTTTAAGGAATACAGTAAGAACGCAAATAATAAAATTCGTTTATATCCCATTCAATTATATCCAAATCCCTACTATTATTAAAAACTGAGAAAAGAAGGAAAACAAAACATTATCACCAATATGCACCGTTCTTTTTATTTAATAAGCTCTTCTAGTTTTGCTAACAACGGTAATTAGCTTTTTGAATTTCTGGGTTTTCTTGTTTTAAATGGTTTTTACGGCCAAGGGTAATTATCTGATAATTGTTAGAGTATGGATCGTCGGCCATTTAAAGGCACTTCATTTTAGGTTTATTACTTAATTTGTTTAAAAGCACTAACGTTGGTTTAATCTATATTTCCCAATGATTTATACACTTAGCCATGCTCTTTTTTTACTTTCTTTTCTTGTTTTTTTGAATATTTCAAAGCACCAAAACCCAAAATTAGATAAAGCACTATTATGGTAATCATTTGTTGCCATTTGGTAGTAAATTCATAGTATAAAATAAGTATTCCACCAATACCTAATCCTATAATAGACAATACTGTTAGAAATTTAGAAGAGTTTGTTTTGTCTCGTATTTTATAATTAGCTACAGCCATTAATAAAGACACTAATAAAAAGGTAATGCTTCCAAATTCAAGTATCAATTCAAGTCCACCAATTAATATTAAAAAACTAGCCATAACTGCCATTGAGATGATAGAATTTTGTGGACTATTATTTTTTCTAATAGAAAGCCAATTTGGAAAATAACCATCCTTTGCAATTACTGACATTTGCCTTGATGAACCAAATACGGTCCCACTAATGGCACTACTTGTAGCTAATAATGCACCTAGAATAACAAGGTTTGTTCCAAGTTTTCCAAGCACTTTTCCGGCTCCTGCTGCAAGCGCATATTCCTTGTTCTTAATGATTTCTTCTGTTGGAATAGCGAACAATGCACCTAAAGAAATAACTACATAAATTAAAATTGCTAAACTAATTGCAGAATAGATAGCCCTTGAAATATTCTTTTCGGGATTGGTCATTTCATTTACTGCATTTATAACTAATTGAAAACCTTCATAAGCAACAAATGTTAATGAAGCAACTATCAAAATAGAAAAAACACCTGAATTTTCATGATCTAAAGCCATATTATCGATGAATGTCCCAAAATCTGTTGTTCCGTGTTGCATTAATACTACTGAAATAATTGTCAAAACTATTAATTTGGTGTAAACCATCAAATCTTCAATTTTCCCCATTCCATTAACACTCCAAATATTAATCAAAGTAAAAATTCCAATTACACCGATTGCAATAGCTTTTCTGCTCCACATATTATCTGCAAAATCAGTACTACTAATGGCATAAGACGAAAAAGTATAGGCATACAATGCTAGAGTACTGATATATCCAAAAATGATAAACCAACCAATTGCAGATGCTGAAAAATGTGAGTTTGGATAAGTTCTCTTAAAGAATGAATAGGTAGCTCCTTCATCTCTGTAAAACAGACCTAATTTAACATACGAATATGCTGCTAGTGATGCAATTAATCCACCTATAATTATTGCGATAGGTGTAAGATATCCAATCATTGATACAGAAATACCAAGTATGGTGAAAATTCCACCACCAACCATTCCACCTAAAGCTATAGAAATAAGTTCAGCTAAGCCTAAATTCTTATTTCTTTTTCTGTGTTGTGTCATTTTCTATCTTAGATTTTATTCTGATTGGGCATAATGTTAAAATATAAGGTTTGTGTATACATGGAGCAGGCAAATTAAATCGTGGACAAGCATAATAAATATTTATATTTCGTTATGAGTAATCGCCTTTGGATTTTATTCTAAATATATAAATAATTTCGGATTCTGGATAATGTTTAATGGTACGATTGCCGTTAGAGTTAATTAGTGAAAAAGGGAATTTAGAAGACTATTAGATTTCCTTTCAAACTCCCTTTTCATCGGGTATTAATTTATTTCTGGATTCTACTTTTTTTTATTATCCATAAAAGAATCGACTACTTTGCTAACATTCTCCTCTACCGAAATAAACCCATTATTTTCATATTTAAAAACTAGATCAACAATTAGTTGTGCCTCTCTTTTTGTTATACCAATAAATAAATAAAATTTTTGGCAATTCCCTAAAAAGGATCACCGAATGCAATGAATTAATCCATATCGAGAATTGGGATATAAAAAGACAATAAGCGATGGTGTGTTCTCCTTCAGATCAGTAGATATTAATAGATTAATTCTAGGTTAATCGTATATCACTGATATTTATCATACCAATCTTTAATTATGCTTGTTAGTTTTGTTATAGTTTATGTTAAAATAAATAATTTTTGCTTATATTTATTAGTAGTTCCAAATTAAAAACTATGGAGCTGTAGGGGTAGTATTTTAGATGTAAATATATATCTTAAGTCTTTAATTGATACTCTTCAAATAATTATTAATATTAGCTCCAATCTAATGTTATGCTCACTTTTAAAAATTATAATATCGCAGACTGGTTTTCATTTTACAGAATTGCCGCTGCACCATTTCTTCTAATTTTATTATGGTTTGATCAACGGGAGATCTTTACTTGGCTATTATTAATTAGTTATAGCACTGATATGATCGATGGTTTCCTTGCTCGAAAATTAAAAATAACAAGTCCTAGAGGTTCCCAATTGGATTCTCTTGGAGATCAATTAACATTTTTAATTGGATTGGCAGGGTTGTTTAATTTCGAATTCAATTTTATACAAGAGAACTATCTCATCATATTAATTGCCCTTGTTCCTTATACAATTCAGCTACTTATTGCATATAAAAAGTATGGTAAAGCTACTTCTTTTCATACTTATTTGGCTAAAATATCAGCATTCACTCAAGGAGCATTTATTCTTTCCGCCCTATTTTTTGGTCCGGTTTATTGGTTATTCTATGTCATGATAGTCTTGGGCTTATTAGAAACCTTAGAGGAGATTATACTTATTTTTATGCATAAGAAGTGGGTGTCTGATGTAAAAGGAATTTATTGGGTGCTCTATAAGAAACAATAGTACATCTGATTGGAAACAATCTAAAATATAATTGAAATAACAAATGCGATCCTATACATTATTTACAATTATTCTATTATGCTTAGCAATATTAATTGTTGATCTTTTAACATTTTATTGGTTGCGATCTATTACACAACTTATTACACTACCATCATTAAAATCGTTTATATATGTAGCTTTTTGGGTATTTACAATTGGATTGATAACATCAATTATTGTTTTAAAGATTAGACTAGAGAGTATAAATCCTGTACGTAAACATTTTTGGATATCTTCATTATATGGGCTTACTATATCTTCTTTTATTCCAAAAGTAATTTTTGTAGTGATAATTTCGGCATTCTATTTTACAAACTATGTGTTTTTAGAAAATCAATCCATTATAGTACTTTTTTTTATTGGCATTTTTTCGGGGTTTTTACCATTTCTAATAATTTTGTACGGAATTTTTAGATCATTATATCGATTTAAGGTCCATCATGTCAAGATCAAATTTAAAAATCTACCGAAAAATTATATCGGTCTAAAGGTTGTCCAGATATCGGATCTTCATTTAGGCAGTTTTAATTATCGATATCATATTTTGGACAGAGCGATAGGTATGATCAATAAATTAGAGCCGGATCTTATTTTCTTTACAGGTGATTTGGTTAATAATTGTTCATGGGAACTTGACAATTGGGATTCGGTATTAAAACAGTTATCTGCAAAAAAGGGAAAATACGCTGTTTTAGGAAATCATGATTATGGAGATTACAAAAAATGGGATACTAAAGAGATGAAGCTTAAAAATTTTGAAGAGATAAAAAACTTTTACAAAAAAGTAAATTTTAAATTATTATTAAATGAAGCTGAGGTTATTTATAATGATGACGATATGATGGCGATCGTTGGAGTAGAAAACTGGGGAAATCCTCCGTTTAAACGATATGGAGATTTGAGTAAATCTTTAAAGAATATTACAGATATTCCATTTAAAATACTATTATCTCATGATCCGTCGCATTGGACCGAAGAAGTAATAGAAAAGACAGATATCGCACTCACACTATCTGGTCACACACATGGTATGCAGGCAGGAATTAATCTTAAGAACAAAAAATGGAGCCCTATTAAATACAAATACAAACATTGGGCTGGCTTGTACGAGAACAAAGAACAATACCTATATGTGAACAGAGGCCTTGGGTGGCTTGGATTTCCAGGTAGATTAGGGATGCGCCCCGAAATTACCTTAATTGAACTTGAAAAATAGGTATTTATCATTTAAACGCCTGAGATCTTTAAAGCAGCATAAAGCACAAAAATACTGATCAAAATTACAGCTTCTGTTTTTTGGAGTCCTTTCTTTTTATGGAAGAAAAAGAGTACGATAAATGACAGCACTAGTAAAAAAGGTAGATCAAATAATAGTAAATCCTTTTCAATTTTAAGTTCTGAGATTGAAGCACCCATTCCAATAGGAATTAGCATATCAAATATATTACTACCAATAAGGTTACCAACAGATAATCCACCGGCTTTTTTTCTTATGGCATTCAATGCAAGTGCAAGTTCCGGTAGGCTGGTTCCCAAACCTAGAATAATAATTCCTACAAATGACTGTCTAATGTGAAATTTTTCTGCAATATTTATAGAGTTATCTACAACCAATTCCGAAGTAAAAATCACAATAATAATCCCTAAGATAAGATACATGATATCTTTTCTAATATTCTTAGTGAACTTCTTTTTTATTTTTTTACTGATCCGTTCCTGATGGAACAACCTAAAATAATAAATTAAATAAACCACTACCAGAACAATTCCATCAATTCTGGTGATCTTTCCATCGTAACTCAATAATATGACTAATATAACTGACCCTAATAGCATGATACCATCTTCAAAAAGATGTCGTCTTTTAAGGGTTAGATAACCTAATGATCCTGCCGACCCTAATACCAGGCTTATCTGACTAAAACTGCTTCCAATTGCGTTACCTATGATTATCCCGGAGGTATCGGTATTTCCAATTGCACTGTGAAGAGAGGCATTAATTGCGATGACAATTTCGGGAAGATCTGTGCCAATTGATAAAATTGCTAAACCGACAAACACTTGAGATAAATTGTAATATTCTGCAATATTTACTGCCCCTTTAATTACCAATTCTGTACCTAACCACAATCCTGTCAGCCCAATTAGTATTAGAAAAATATCTTGCATGAGATATCCGTTTTACATTAACTCAAAGATAAAGATTCTCAGTGCCTTAATCAATATTCACTCTCTAAATTCAACAAATAATTATAGAAGAATCCTAAATTCTTGGTAAATTATTTGTTATATTTAGTAATGATTTATATGGTCTGAAATTGAATTGAAAATGAATATTTTATAGATCTGGTTCTAATTTCGGAGGCGAATTTTATTTTCGTATAAACTGCGGACACTTAGGTAAATGATTAATATTCTTATAGGCTTTAAGATCCACTTCCAGGTGAGTGCCGTAAGCACTAGAAAGTAATTGAAAGATCGTTTTTAAGACTATGTAAATTTTAAATATTGAACGGACTGTATATACTGATTTAAAGAATGAAAAAGTATCTCAAATATCCTCATTCACTAAGTTTGGAAGCGGTTATTGATGAGTTACGGACTACTAGTAGCGGGCTTAGCAATAAAGAAGCGCAAGAACGATTGGGAGCATATGGCCCTAATGAAATACCGGAAGGCAGATCTATTTCCCTTTTCCTTTTGGTACTTAAGCAATTTAAGAGCTGGTTGGTCATTATTCTTATCATTGCAGCTATCATATCCTGGTTGGCCCATCAGGTATTGGATACTTGGGTTATAGTTGCAGTTGTTTTTATTAATGCTGGTATTGGATTCATACAGGAATATCGAGCAGATAGAGCCATTGCTTCTTTACGAAAGATGATTGTTAAAAACGCTAAAGTATTGCGTGATGGTAAATTGATAACAATACTCTCCTCTCAACTTGTTCCAGGCGATGTTTTAGTACTGGAAGAAGGAGATAGTATTCCGGCTGATGGCAGGATTTTTCAATCAAAAAATTTTAGAACTATGGAAGCTTCCCTAACAGGTGAGTCACTGCCTGTTTCTAAAAAAGAAGAAATCTACACTTATGACACAGCGCTGGCAGACAGAAAAAATATGGTTTGGAAAGGAACTTATGTTGCAGGTGGAGTCGCCAAAGCAATTGTTACCGGTACAGGAATAAAAACGGCGATTGGTGATATTTCTGAAACTCTGGGAAAAATTGAAGTAAAACGTACTAATTTTATGAAGAAGACAGATGTATTGGCGAAACATATGTCTTTAATTGCCATTTCTAGTGCTGTTTTAATATTTTTGATCGGTTATTTTTACAGACAATTCGAGATTGAAGAAATACTTCTTATTTCTATTGCAGCTTTAGTAGCTGCAATACCTGAAGGATTGCCTGCTGTTATTTCTATCGTACTTGCCATAGGGGCGAATCGTATGGCGAAGCGTAATGCGGTTGTTCGGGAGTTTACTGCTACAGAAACTTTAGGCGCTGTTACCGCGATTTTAACTGATAAGACTGGGACGATCACGCAAAATTCTCTAACTGTTCGAAAAGTATTTATCCCCGGTTTGTCGGAATACACTGTTACAGGTATCGGATGGTTTCCTGCTGGTAATTTTATGCAAGAAAAAACCATTATTGATGTAGATAAAAATAGCACCTTGGAAAAACTATTGAAAATAGCTGCATTTTCTAATAATTCGGAATTCCGTCACAATAAGGAAGACAACACCTATGAGTTAATTGGTGATCCAACGGAAGGAGCGTTATCTGTATTAGCAAGAAAGGGAGGAATTAGCGGTAAAAATATTCAAAAGAATAAACTTGATGATCTTCCATTTGATTCAGTTATTAAATTAAGAGCTACTTTGATAAAGGAAGATGAGTATCGGGAGTTATATATAACAGGTGCCCCTGAAAAAATACTGGAACGATCGTTATTCGTTATAACAAACAATGGGGAATCAAAACTTCAGGAAAAGGAAAAAGAGCAAATTCAAGAAAAAATTACTGAATGGTCTAATGATGCCATGCGAGTGATAGCATTAGCTTATAAGAAACAAGATACTGATGAAATCAATGAAGAAGCCATAAATGATCTTGTGTTCGTTGGATTGACAGGAATGATTGACCTACCGAGGCCGGATGCCAAAGAGGCGGTAGAAAAATGTAAACAGGCAGGAATTCGTGTCATTATGGTCACAGGAGATCATGTAAATACAGCTGTTGCCATTGCAAAAAAAACCGGAATTATTGAAGGTATGATTGAAAATGATGTCGTGGCTCTGACAGAGCAACAGTTACTTCGGTTAGATAATAATGAGTTTGACAAGGCAATTAGAAATATTTCTGTTTTTGCTCGACTTACTCCAAAAATGAAATTAAAAATCGCAGAACGTTTACAGGCCATGGGACACCTCATTGCCATGACCGGTGATGGTGTGAACGATGCACCTGCACTTAAACAAGCGGACGTAGGAATTTCAATGGGCATTATGGGAACAGACGTTGCCCGCGACAGCTCGGATGTTGTACTGGCAGACGATAATTTTGCCACTGTTGTGAATGCTGTGGAAGAAGGAAGGATCGTATTTACCAATTCCAGGCAAACAAGTTTTTTTCTTGTAACCACCAACATTGCAGAAAGTGTAACTCTTCTTGTTTCTATCCTCATAGGTTTGCCACTTCCTTTAACGGCAACACAGATCCTTTGGCTCAATTTAGTAACTGGTGGGGTTACAGACTTGTCATTAGCTACTGAACCCGGGCATGGTGAGATCATGAAAACTAGACCACTGCGAAAGTTTGAGAATATATTGAATAAAGAAGTATTTCCATTTCTGATTATCAATGTTGGTCTTATGGCTGGACTCTCATTGGCTGCCTTTTATTATTATATGAATGATAATATAGATAAAGCACGTACCGGGGTGTTCATGATAATGGCATTTACACAATTATTCAATGTGTTTAACCTTAGGAATATTCACAAATCAGTGTTTGAAATAGGTCTGTTTTCAAATAAGTATATCAATCTTGCTGTCGGTGTCTCAGTATTGTTACTGATCCTCGTTGTAGAAGTTCCGGTGATTGCAAAATTATTTAATTTTAAAACACTTGAAATTGTTGATCTTATTGTATTGTTTGGCCTTTCCTCTTTGGTATTATGGGTTGGTGAATTATATAAATCATTAAATAAAATAAAATGATCATTATTGTATTTGGATTACCTGGATCAGGTAAAAGTTATTTTGCTTCAAAACTCGCGAAAAGGCTAGAGGCAAAATATGTTAACAGCGATGTGATCAGAAAACAATTATTTGCTGTTAGGAAATATTCTGAGGAGGAAAAAATGAAGGTTTATGAAGTTATGATCAGAGCAATGAAAAAAGCTATCCAGAAAGATGAAAATATCGTTTTGGATGCAACTTTTTATACAGAATATATTCGGAATAAATTCAGTAAATCTGCCGAAGTGTTTAAAGAGAAAATTATCTTTATAGAAGTGCGGACTGATGAAAATATCAGGGCAGATCGTTTAAGCCTGAGTAGAGAGCATAGTGAAGCAGATTATTCGATTTACCTTCATATAAAGAAGGTTTTCGAGCCACTGAGATCTGAACATCTTATACTTCGATCAACACAAGAAAATATTAAGGAAATGATGGGTGTGGCACTTAATTATATTAAAACTAGTTGTGGATAAAAAGGAAATTAAAAATCTGATCCAGTTTGGAACCTATAAAGGAGATCTTCTCAATGGAAAGTTGATCGAAACGCATATTTCATGGGTTATCCTTAGCAAACAATTTGCCTTTAAGATCAAAAAGGAGATGCAATATTCTTTTTTAAATTTTTCTACAATAGGCAAGCGAAAATTTTATTGCGAAAGGGAGTTATTATTAAATAGGAGATTATCAGATATTTATTTAGATGTACTTCCAATAAAAAGGGATGTCAACAACCTGTTTATTGGGGAAGAAAAAGGTGAAATTATTGGCTATGCGGTTATTATGAAGAAGTTGCAAATAGCCAAACAAATGAATCACTTGTTAGCAAGAAAACTAGTTAGTAAAAGGCAAATTAATGTACTTGCCAAAAAAATAGCTCTTTTTCATCGAGATACGGATATTATTTATACACCTTTTAATAAAGATCAAGCTAAAACCGAATTCAATGATATTTTGAGTATCATAGATTGGGTTGAAGCAAATTTGAAGCTTGGTTATGTTGATCTTATTGAAAAAGCTGTAAGAAACAGTAACACATTTTTAGACAAAAATGAAAAATTCCTCAAAGATAGAATCAAGTCTGGTTTCTGGAGAGATGGGCATGGTGATTTGCATGCAAAAAACATTTTTCTCTATCGAGACCCAGTTATTTTTGATTGCATAGAATTTAATGATGCTTTCCGTCAAATAGATGTGCTCAACGAAGTTGCTTTTTTCTGTATGGATCTGGAAGCTTTTCAACGATCGGATCTGAGCAAAGAATTTATGAAAACTTACCTTGAATTATTTCCTTGTATGAGGGGGCATAAGGAAAGGTTTCTTTTCAATTACTATAAATGCTACAGAGCTAATGTTCGAGCTAAGGTAAATGCTTTGAGGGCTATGCAGGCAAATGATAAAGCTAAAAGATCTAAATACATTAAGGAGATTATAAAATACTTAAAATTGATGGATTATTATAATTCAAAATGATATATCGTTCATTGAAAGTAAAATTAATGACGTCTGGTTTATATAATGTGAGTTTATCGTGTCTTTAGTAAAAAATGGTACCGACTTATTCCGAATCTATGATCTGGTTTTTTTAACCATAAATGAAAAGCTCCCCAACTTTTTAATAAAATGTAAATTTTTGATTATCTTTAGGTAAATCTAAAAATAAAAATTATTTAGTGAAATTTTTGAATCGTTCTTATTAAACAGAGAGATGATAAAACTATTTCAAATACCGGATAATATTAAGACCTTTTTCATCGAAATAGGGGAGTTGTCGTATTTTGCAGGTCGGTTTTTTAAAGAGCTATTTTCAAGACCTTTTGAGTATAAAGAACTGTTACGACAATGTTATTACATAGGTAATCGATCGCTATTATTGGTTGCTGTTACCGGTTTTATTTTAGGACTGGTTTTTACCATTCAATCCAGACCAACTTTAATGGAATTTGGCGCAGAGTCATGGATACCATCCATGGTGGGTATTTCCATGGTAAGAGAAATTGGTCCTGTAATAATTGCCCTTATCTGTGTGGGTCGAATTAGTTCTGGAATTGGAGCCGAACTCGGTTCTATGAGAGTGACAGAACAGATCGACGCAATGGAAGTATCGGGTACGAACCCTTTTAAATACTTGGTTGTTACTCGTATTTTGGCAACAACAATGATGGTGCCTTTACTCATTATTTTTGGCGATGCAATTGCTTTATTTGGTTCTGCTATAGTTGAAAATTTAAAAGGAGATGTTTCTTTCCAGCTCTATTTTAACAGGGTTTTTAATGCATTAGAATTTTCAGATTTGATTCCAGCCATTATAAAATCATTTTTCTTTGGGTTTGTTATCGGGTTAGTAGGAAGCTTCAAAGGATTCTATTGTAAAAAAGGCACGGTAGGCGTTGGGGAGGCATCTAACACCGCTGTAGTATATACCTCGATGTTAGTATTTATAATTGATTTTATAGCTGTTTTTGTGACTGATATATTCTATTAAATTTAAGGATGAAAAATATAAATGACATAACACCAATAATAAGGATCAAAGATCTGAGAAAAAGCTTTGATGACAACCATGTTTTGAACGGGTTTTCAATGGCGTTATATGAGGGTGAAAATTTAGTGATAATGGGAAAATCCGGTTCCGGGAAATCTGTAATGATAAAATGTTTGGTTGGATTAATGCAACAGGATCATGGTGATATTGAAATCATGAATAAAAACATCAATGAACTGGATCAAGATGATTTAAATAACTTACGAACGGAGATAGGATTTCTTTTTCAAGGAAGCGCCTTATATGATTCAATGACAGTACGAGAGAATTTAAAATTTCCATTGCGTAAGCGGGTTATAGATCCGGTTGAAGCAGAAAAATTAGTACTTGAAGCACTTAAAAGTGTAGGGCTTATAGAGGCTATTGAATTGATGCCTAATGAGTTGTCTGGAGGAATGAAACGAAGGGTTGCTCTTGCAAGGGCTATAATTCTCCATCCAAAAATTATAATTTATGATGAACCCACTACCGGACTAGACCCAATTACGGCTAAAGAGATAATTGAATTAATGAGAAGTATTCAACTAAAATATGGGGCGTCATCTCTTATTATTACTCATGATGTTGATTGCGCAAGAGTTATTGCAAACAGAATGATCTTATTGATTGATGGAATTAACTATGCGGAAGGTACTTTTAAAGAAATATCTGCCTCAAAGGATAAAAAAATTCAAGCATTTTTTAAATAAATAGAGTTATGGAAAAAACAAATGTGCAAAAGTTTAACCTCGGATTATTTGTTATTATCAGTACGCTTATTTTAATTATTACTATTTATTATATTGGAAGTAAGCAGAATATTTTTGGAAACACTTTTAAAATAAGTGCAGTGTTTAATAATGTAAACGGCTTGCAATTAGGTAATAATGTGCGTTATTCAGGGATTAATGTAGGAACGGTTAAAAATATTGTAATGATCAACGATACAACCATCTGCATTGATATGATAATTGAGGATAAAATATTAAAACATATTAGAAAGAATGCTGTTGCAACTATTGGATCTGATGGGTTAGTTGGAAGTATGATAATTAATATTATTCCAAGTAAGGGATCATCATCGCCTTTGGTATCTGGTGATACAATCGCATCGTACAGTAAAGTGTCAACCAATGATATGCTCTCAACCTTGAATAAGACCAATGAAAATGCTGCATTATTAACTGTTGATCTATTAAAAATAACAGAAGCAATTAATGAAGGTAAAGGCACTTTAGGTTTATTGATCAATGATTCTGTTCTGGCCTCCGATTTAAAACAAAGCGTTAGAAATATAAGAATAGCTAGTTTAAACACTTCTAAAACAATTAAAGAATTGAATACTATAATTTCCTCAGTTAATTATGATGAGAGTATGGCTGCCGTATTATTAAGTGATTCTATTTATGCAAATAAAGTTAAATCGATCATAAGCAATTTGGAAAGTTCAAGTAGTGCGATAGATACAGTTATTACTAATTTAAACGATGTGATCGTAGATGTTAAAAATGGAGAAGGCACATTAAATTATATAGTTAACGATACAGTACTAGTAAATAATATTGATGAAACTATGAAGAATATAAAGGAAGGGAGTGTTCTTTTAAATGAAGATCTTGAGGCTTTAAAACATAGCTTTCTCTTGAAAAAATATTTTAAAAAACTTGAAAAAGAAAAGCGTAAAGAAGAGAAAAAGAAGAATTAATAACAAAAGTGATGACAATCATAGTTTTGACTGATCTGCATCATTGTTTACTTAATAAATGACATCTAAATTTGTTCTATTAATAAAATTAGTATTGATTGTTCATTGTTTTAATAGAATATTTTCAAATGTATAAGTCTTGATTGTTGAAGAACAGTTAAGATTACGGAGGGTTTGAGATGTTATTATATAATTGATTATAATTTTAGTATGATTTTAGCAATAAGATGATGTGAAAAATTATTTGATCTGATAGAGAACAAATTAAGCTCTTCAGGAAACAGGAGGTTTCGGCTTCCTGTTTCTACTTTAATATAGGTCTTGATTGTTGCAGAACAGATAGATCATGAAGAGTTTAGCTGTTGCTTTTTGCTTGATAATAGTTTTAGTATTATTCTAGAATTAGTGTGATATAAAAAATTATTTGAGGGTTAATAAGAATAGACTTGATCTCTTCAGGAAACAGGGAAGGTAAAACTTCCCTGTTTCTATTTTTTACACAAGCAAAACATCACTTTTAAATTTGGCCTTCTATCATACACTTGGTGTAAAATGGATTTTATTCAAAGAATAAAACTTGCCTGAAATTTAAAATACCTTCGATGAGAAAGTTTTGAAGTGGTAATTAAATGTACTATTGTTTTAAATGTACGTTAAAACATCACATTATGATATATCAAAGATTTAAGTTCTTTAGGAAGTTCGGTTCTAATATCTTCTAATTCGCCTAAAGAGACATATTTACGCAACATAAAAAATGTTGTAATGATATGGTTCTCTGCTATTTCATCAGATTCAAAATCATATATAGAGGTTGTTCCATTAAATTTTCTAATCAAATCAATAAACTCGGTCATATTTTTAATTCTCTTTTTTTGATGTCCTGACCATCTATTTACATATACAGCTTTTAAAAACATGGGAAATTGAGCAATTAATTGTAAGGATTCTTCCGTTGATATTACCTCTCTCAATCCATGTAAAATAGCCGATAGTATACGCCCTCCTTGATCCGTGCCACCATCTATGTTTAATTTATTTGTATACTCTTTCAAAAATGAATTAGCTTCTGCTGCAAATTGATTGAAATTTAGTGCCATGATTTTTTTGATGTTAGAAATTATAAATATTATATTTTAAAGCATCCGTAGTCTGTACGGCAATTAAATGAGGACCTATAAATTTTGAATAAAACCTCGGTAGATTTTCAGCTTTATACTTTGACTTAACGTAATTTCTGGCATTATCTAAATATTTTATTGTTACTCCAGAAGTATCAATGATGTACTCTTTTAAAGTATAAGAAACTACATCTTTACCTAGAGATTCATTAAATCCGATAACTTCTTTTTCAAGATATATTACAATGGCGTAGCCATTTATAAAATTTGTGGCATTTAAATATTGATGTGAAATTATTTGTTTACCATTTTTATCTATATAGCCATAATAATACACGCCATCTTCTAATTTTTTATTTAAACATCTACCTTCTCTAAATAGTGGATAACCTGTAGAATTATCTTCAGTTTTACTAGAAACAAGGTCGCTTCTAAAATCTATTACTTTTTCACCTTTATTATTGATAAAGGCCCATTGATCACCTTTTTTTATGGCAGAGAGTTCTTCATAAAATGGTGAGATTTCATCAATATCTGTTACTATTTGTGCGTATCCAAACGAGCTAAAAATAAAGCAGATAACTAAAATTACTACATTTTTCATAATATTATTTTTAAAAGGGTAACAAGTTGAATATAGAGTTTATCCAACTAAAATAAAATGATGCTCATCAACTAAAATATTGATATTCATCATTCTGTAAAGAATTGGATTTTTTAAGTTAGGTAATAAGAACGCCAATGTGGAGCGTTATACATTATTCTTTATCCAATCAGTACAATCATTAAAGTTTTTAAAAAGATGCTCTTCTGGAATTAAATCCGGTACAATATCTATAGATTGCAATAGATACAAGGGTTGATTTTGTAGATCAACGATCAAAGGATGGATATTTTTCTTTTCCAAATACAGCAATGCCTCTTCAATAGCGTATAAGCCTGATTGATCAATATAGGGCACTTTTTCCATTCGAACAATTGTATAGATAGCAGTATCCGGCACTTGCTTGGATAGAACCTGGAAATGACTTGTAGAGCCAAAGAATAATGGTCCTTTAATATGTTTAATAAATACTTTCTCTTTTAACTCTTCAGGAAAATTCATTTCATCGTCCCATGACTTTTCTTCCTTTAAACTTTTCACATCTGACATGTCTGCAGTTACATCCCCCATTTTTTTCATAAAGACCAAAGAAGCTATTACAAGTCCTAGTCCCACAGCATAAACGAGATTCCAAAAAGTTGAAAGCAATAGTACCACGATCATGATAGCTACTTCAGTTTTTGGTATGTATGGTATCGCCTTCAATCCTTTATAATCCATCACCCCAATTCCAACCGTTATTAAAATACCTGCTAATACTGCTGCAGGAATTTTTGACGCCACCGGACCTAAACCCAGTAATACTATCAACAAAAAAACGCCCGCCACCATTCCGGAGAGTTTTGTTTTACCACCGGCATTAATATTTACTACCGTTCTAATAGTAGCACCCGCACCAGGTAAACCACCGAAAATTGCGGTAATACTATTTCCTATGCCCTGACCAATCAGTTCCTTGTTCGAATCATGGTTGGTTTTTGTCATATTATCTGCAACAACAGAAGTCAATAAAGAATCAATAACACCCAAAAATGCTAATGTTAACGCCGTGAAAATGTATGGCGAAACGGCTGAAATACTAAAGCTGGAAAAGATATCCAGGTTTGGAATGGGGAATCCCCCCGGTATTTCTTCAATAGGGCGATAATCTAAATTGCCAACAATTGCAACCGTTGAGACAACCAAAAGAGCCACTAAAGTACTTGGAATTTTTGTTGTTATTTTTTTAAATCCATAAATAATAATTATTGTCGAAAGTGCCAATATCAATTCTAAATAGTTAATATGCTCAAGCGCTCGGGGTATGCTTTTTATTGCACCAACAACACCCGATGTTTCCGCACTGGCTAGAGATTTTGCTTCATTCAAAACTTCTTCTTCCGTTACTAATTCGGCTCTTTTAATAGTTTCTTTAAAATCCTCTAGAACTAAAAGGCCTTCTTCCACCTCTTCTTCTAAAATATTATCAATGATCAACTCCTCAGCGTGAGGTTTAAATTTTTCTATAAATTCCTGATCATCTCCCACATAGTACCCCAAAATTGGTAACATTTGTGTTATAATGATGATAACTCCAATAGCCGTCATAAATCCCGAAACCACGGGATACGGAATGTATTTAATATATTTTCCAACACCTAAAACACCTAATAATATTTGAAAAAGTCCTGCCAGTAAAAATACAGAGAGAATCAGAGGTAATGCTCTTCCCAGATCTCCATTATTTACCTGAACAATACTAGCAATCATTACCATACTAACAGCAGTTAGGGGGGCAGTTGGACCTGATATTTGAGTATTTGTTCCACCAAAAAAGGCACCAAAAAAACCTAGGAAAATGGCTCCATATAGACCAGCGGTTGGTCCTAAACCGGAGGATACACCAAAAGCCAAGGCTAGCGGTAGTGCAACTATACCGGCCGTAACACCTCCAAAAGTGTCTCCTTTAATATTTGAAAATATATTTCTCATCTTCTAATGCAAATATTAGAATGAATTGTTTTTTATTGGGGCAATCCAAAAGTGTCAACCACGTAATCCAGATCCTTATCTCCTCGTCCACTTAAGTTAACCAGAATAGATTGTTTGGGATTTTTTTTAGCCAGTTTAAATGCATAGGCAACCGCATGTGCACTTTCCAAAGCGGGAATAATTCCTTCTAATCTACTCAATTCATAAAACGCATCAATAGTTTCCTTATCTGTAATGGAGTCATAGGTTACTTTTTTCAAATCTTTTAACATACTATGCTCAGGGCCAACCCCTGGATAGTCTAATCCACTGGCGATTGAATGTACCGGAGCAGGGTTTCCGTCTTCATCCTGTAGCGTATAGCATTTAAAACCATGAATAACACCCGGTTTTCCTAGGGTCATAGTTGCCGCATGTTCACCTGTTTTAAACGATTTACCAGCAGGCTCAATTCCAAATAGATTGCATTCTTCGTATTCCAAAAAGGCCGAAAATATACCCATTGCGTTACTTCCACCACCAACACAGGCAATAACATTATCAGGTAATTCACCTGTCATTTCATGAAACTGCTCTTTTGCTTCAATTCCAACGACACGCTGAAAATCACGTACCATCATTGGAAACGGATGTGGACCTACAACAGATCCGATACAGTATATAGTAGTTTCCGGGTCTTTTAAATAGGCATCAAAAGCACTGTCCACTGCTTCCTTTAAAGTTTTTAAACCATGACTCACAGGAACTACAGTAGCGCCCAATATTCTCATCCTTTGCACATTGGGATGTTCCTTTGCAATATCAACTTCACCCATATGGATCTCACATTCCAATCCAAAATAGGCTGCTGCCGTAGCTAGTGCAACACCGTGCTGACCAGCGCCGGTCTCTGCAATTAATTTCTTTTTCCCCATGTACTTTGCCAAGAGTGCTTCACCCATACAATGATTCAGTTTGTGTGCTCCGGTATGATTCAGATCTTCCCGTTTTAAATAAATCTGGCCTCCGTATTTGTCGGAAAGGCGATTGCAGTGAAAAACAGGAGTTGGTCTCCCCTGAAAATGCTTTCGAATATTTCTTAGCTCCGAGATAAATTTATGAGATTTGCTTATTGAAAAATAGGCATCATTTATTTTATTCATTTCAGTTTCAAGGTGTGGGGGAATAAAGGCTCCACCATATTCATTGAAGAAACCATCTTTATCTGGGAAATTTTTGAAATAATTTTTTGACATTTTTTTAGCTTTAAGGATATTTCGAATTGTGATACGAAAAATTAATTATTTTAGATTTGTGAAAATAATCATTTTCAGGGTATTTTCAAATTGATTTTTTATAGTTTTGACATCAATAGACTTAAACTGTCTAGGATTGTTGCAAATTGTAAAATTTATCAAATGCTAATATTGGGAATAGCCGGTGGAACAGGTAGCGGAAAGACCACTGTTGTAAATCAAATTATAAATGAACTTCCAAATAACGAAGTAACAATCATATCACAAGATTCTTATTACAATAAAACTGATGATTTGACTTACGAAGAGAGGTGTGAAATCAATTTTGATCATCCTAATGCCATTGATTTTAAGCTAATGATAAATCACTTAAAAAAATTAAAGAAAGGGCAGCCGATAGAACAACCTATCTATTCCTTTGAAACCCATAATAGAAGCAGCAAAACAGAGACGACCTATCCAAAAAAAGTACTTATAGTTGAAGGAATTTTAATTTATACCAACAAGGAAGTTCGCGATTTGATTGATATAAAGGTCTTTGTTCATGCAGATTCGGATGAAAGACTAATTAGGAGACTACGAAGAGACATGCAAGAAAGAGGAAGAAATCTTGATGAGGTCCTGGAGAGGTATCAAAATACACTCAAACCAATGCATCAGGAGTTTATCGAGCCGACTAAGAATTATGCAGATATAATTATACCAAATGACAGATATAATACTGTAGGTGTCGATATTGTGAGAACGGTAATTAACGAGAAATTAAAGGATGACATTTAAGCAGTTTAGGGAGAATAAAATTATTAAATTCATAAGTAATAAATATTTTATTATCCTATTTTTATTTGTGATCTGGATGCTTTTTTTTGATGAAAACTCATATCTCAATCATAGGGAACTGGATCAGGAAATTGACAAATTAGAAGATGCGAATGACTATTATAAGAGACAAATAAAATCGGATAGCAACGTAATAGATAATTTGAATAACCAGGATTCTCTCGAAAAATATGCGCGAGAACAGTATAAAATGAAAAGGGAAAATGAGGATATTTATATTATAGAGTACGATTCAGTAGAGAAATTAGATAATAATTAACAGATTACAAATAATATAGAATATGGATGATTATTTATTTAATGATTTTCCTTCTGTTAGTTCAAAGGCATGGAAAAATAAGATCCAAGTTGATTTACATGGTAAGGACTACAATAAAACCTTACTTACACATCTCAATGAAGGAATTAGTGTAAAACCTTTTTATCATGGCGATAATTTTAAACGAGTTGCAATTCCCAAATCACCTTCCAGTTATAAAATTTGTCAGACAATTTTTATAAAAGATGAAAAAAAAGCAAATTACCTCGCGAAGGATGCGTTAAATCGTGGTGCAAATTCAATTAAATTTATTGCTTCGAAAACTTTCGATATTGATTCGTTATTTAAAGACCTTCAATCTAATTCACCCGACGATAGTCTTGATATCTATTTTCAATTCCATTTTTTAGACGAGAATTTCTTTTTAGGATTAATGAAAAAAAATAAGAAATTGAACTTGTTTTTAAATATTGATATCATAGGAAATTTGGTTAGAACAGGTAATTGGTTTAAGGGGCTGAAGCAAGATCATCAGATACTAGCTGCCATATTAAAAAATAATAGTAAGAATAATCCTGTGGTGAATGTTGATGCTTCCAATTATCAAAATTCAGGTGCAAATATTATTCAGCAGGTAGCCTATGCCTTAGCACATGCCAATGAGTATTTAAATCATTATGGCGAAGCATTAGGCTCACAAATTAGTTTTAATTTTTCTGTTGGATCTAATTACTTTTTAGAGATAGCCAAACTTAGAGCTATTCGTCATTTATGGGATTTATTGTTAGACGAGTATAATCTTGAAATTGAGGCCAATATTTTTGTGGAACCCAGTATGAGAAATAAGAGTCTCTATGATTATAATAGCAATATGCTAAGAACAACCACAGAATGTATGAGTGCCATCTTAGGTGGGGCAAATGTAATTAGTAATGTTGCCTATGACGCAATTTTCCATAAGAAAAATGAATTTGGTGAAAGAATTGCGAGAAATCAGTTAATAATTTTAAAGGAAGAGAGCAGTCTCAAGAATGCTTCTTTTGTTAATGGATCTTATTATATTGAAGAATTGACCTATGAAATTGCTGAAAAAGCATTGGACCTTTTTAGAGATATAGAAAAAAGTGGAGGTTTTGTAAAACAACTTTTTGACGGAACAATTCAAAGAAAAATTGCAGAAAGTGCAAATAAGGAAGAACAGCAATTTGGTAACGGGGAAGTGGTCCTTATTGGAACAAATAAATATAAAAATGAAAGTGATAAAATGAAGGAATCTATCGAGTTATATCCATTTTTAAGAAGTTTGAGGAAGGAAACAATCATTGAACCGGTTATTGCGAAACGTATGGCAGAGGGCTTGGAAAAAGAACGTTTAAAGAGAGAATCCAATTGAAAACTAGATCATGACACGAAAGAATCTGGAGCACTTACAGGTAAAGGCAGATAACTCAAAATTTGGAGCTACGAATTTTGAGCATCATAATTTTGTAGCAGGAATACCACCATATTTAAGAGGGCCATATTCTACTATGTATGTTCGAAGGCCATGGACCATAAGACAATATGCAGGTTTTTCTACTGCAGAGGAGAGTAATGCTTTTTATCGTAGAAATTTAGCCGCGGGTCAAAAAGGGCTGTCCGTTGCTTTTGATCTGGCTACACACAGAGGGTATGATTCTGATCATGAGCGCGTACAAGGTGATGTAGGTAAAGCAGGAGTGGCAATTGATTCGGTTGAGGATATGAAAATATTGTTCGACCGTATTCCATTGGATAAGATGTCCGTTTCCATGACTATGAATGGTGCAGTTCTGCCAATACTGGCATTTTTTATTGTTGCGGCCGAAGAACAAGGTGTTTCTCCGGAGCAACTTTCAGGGACTATACAGAATGATATTTTAAAGGAGTTTATGGTGAGGAATACATATATCTATCCTCCCGAAGCTTCAATGAAAATTATTGCAGATATCTTTAAATACGCTACGGCTAAAATGCCTAGATACAATAGTATTTCGATTTCAGGTTACCATATGCACGAGGCAGGTGCAACTCCAGAAATTGAATTGGCTTATACACTGGCTGATGGCTTAGAATATATTCGAACGGGAATTAATACTGGAATGGATATTGACGAATTCGCACCTAGATTGTCTTTCTTTTGGGCAACTGGAATGGCTCATTTTACGGAAATTGCAAAAATGCGGGCAGGGAGAATGTTATGGTCAAAAATTGTTAAACAATTTGAACCTAAAAACCCAAAGTCTATGGCATTGAGAGCGCATTGTCAAACGAGTGGATGGAGTCTAACCGCTCAGGATCCTTTTAATAATGTTGCAAGAACGGTCATAGAGGGAATGGCTGCAGCTCTGGGGGGAACGCAGTCTCTGCATACTAATGCATTGGATGAGGCCATTGCTTTACCAACAGATTTTTCTGCGAGAATAGCGAGAAATACACAAATTTATCTACAGGAAGAAACCTATATAACGAAAACGGTTGATCCATGGGCAGGTAGTGTGGAACTTGAGAAATTAACGAATGATATAGCTTCAAAAGCTTGGGAGCTTATTGAAGAAATAGAGGAGCACGGCGGGATGACAAGAGCAATAGAAAAAGGAATTCCAAAAATGCGTATTGAGGAGGCGGCAGCAAGGAAACAGGCCAGAATAGATGGGAACGAAGATACTATTGTAGGGGTCAATAAACTTCGTATCGAAGAAGAGAATTCTCTTGATTTTTTGGAAGTTGATAATGAGGCTGTACGTAAACTGCAAATAAAGAGATTGATTGCGGTAAGAAAGAAAAGAAATGATAATCAAGTGAAGCAAGTCTTAGATAATTTAACGAACTGCGCCAAGACAGGTGAAGGAAATTTATTAGATTTGACTATAGAAGCAGCACGAAAAAGAGCAACTTTGGGGGAAATATCACAAGCTTTGGAGAAAGTATTCGGAAGATATCGAGCTCAAATTAATACAATAACCGGAGTGTATAGTAAAGAAATTAAAAATGACAGCTACTTTCAAAAGGCCTTACAGTTATCCGATCAATTTGCGGTATTGGATGGTCGTCGTCCAAGAATAATGGTGGCAAAAATGGGTCAAGACGGGCATGACAGGGGGGCAAAAGTTGTTGCCACCAGTTTTGCGGATTTGGGTTTTGATGTTGATGTTGGCCCTTTGTTTCAAACACCGCAAGAGGTTGCTAAACAAGCAGTTGAAAACGATGTACATGTTTTGGGTATTTCTTCCCTGGCTGCAGGACATAAAACATTGGTGCCACAGGTTATTGCTGAACTCAAAAATTATGGTCGGGATGATATTTTAGTTATTGCAGGTGGGGTGATTCCTCCTCAGGATTACGATTTTTTGTTTGAGGCCGGTGTGACAGGTGTTTTTGGTCCGGGGACGAAGATCAGCGAGTCGGCTATCTCGATTTTGAATGTTCTTATTAAAAATATGTCCTAAACGTTTCTAAGGAGAGCTTACTTGTATGTTCATCCTGAAGGAGTTATTGTTTATGATATATCTATTTGGAGCTATGTAGATTTTTTGTAGATTTGGATTGTTAATAGTTAAACCCATTAGACCATGAATAAAATAGTTGATTTCACAACATCACTGGACAAAAAAGACGAAATAGGATACGGCCTAATAAGAATTTTCTTGGGTATCGCATTATTTATTAGAGGCTGGATTATCGTTGCAAACCCAGAATCAATTCTGGAATTGGGAGTAGAAAGAGAAAGTTTTGTGTGGATTGCTTTAATAGGTATAACGCATTTGATCGGTGGAGCGCTATTGACAATTGGTTTTTTTACACGCTTGGCAGCCTTTATACAAATTCCAATATTATTCAGTGCTACCTTTTTTGTTTACGCACCATCTGAATTAATGATGGGGGGACAATCTTTTGAATTGGCCGCTCTGGTTTTATTTTTATTGTGTGTTTATTTTGTTTTCGGAGCTGGACCTTTTTCCGTAAGAAATTATTTTTACAACTAAATTTATATCAAAAGGTATCTAATCATCTGTTAGATCTGTTTAAAAAGAATTGATGATCTAAACAATACATCTCACTTGAATATTTTTTGATAATTATTGAGACAGTATTTTACGACGAGATATTTGTATAAAAAAACCACAAAAATTTACTTCTGTGGTTGTGTGTTACTTATGAATTTTGTCAAATTTATTAGGATGACTAATTTTATTCTAATATAGATATTTAAAGAGTTTAGACTTTTTGGCAAGAGGTTTCAATTGATCTTCCATTAATTTTGCATATTTCTTATAGTCGCTCTTTCCAAGAAGATCGATCAGATCTTTTTCAGTATCATTACTTAATGTTTCCAAGGAAGTTTTTTTATCTTTTTCTGATTTGTCACCCTCTGTAATATCATATACTTTATCTACATAACCCTTATTATAATCCATTAATTCAGAGGTTTTTAAATTGGATAATTTAAGACTATTAACACTGTTTAGTGTAGTTAATAAAACTTCTTTAGGAACAGTTTCTTGTGCATAGGCATTAGTTCCGATAAATACGCTTAATACAAGTGTTAAAATGAATGTAATGTTTTTCATGATTTCAGATTTATTATTAATACAATCAAAAATACAATAATCTCACCCAATTTAAAAACCGAAAGAACTGGTTTTTTGATAATATCGTATTTCACTTGTAGGCTTCCAACCATTGTGGACAAGTCAGTGACATACCTCTGAAATGAGTCACAGGACTTTAGAAAGAATTTAAAAATATATTTTTATTAAAGAAAACTCTTTTCTGTATAAAAAGAAACTTTATTCCTCTACTTCATAACATTAGGTTTCATGAATTATCCATGATGGGGAGATTTGCAATAATATTTTAATTGCTATGAAGATTGAAAGTGGGAATTGAAAATAATAAAGGGCAACACTTCTGAAGAAACGCTTTATAAATGTTGCCCAATAGCTCTATTAAATGCACTTCTACAATTCTAAAACACAATTTTCTGCTGAGGCATATTCATTCCAAACATAGCTATCAGCTTCGGAATCATTAATATAAGACCCATCGGCTATATATCTGAATTCGTAACTATTAGCGCTCTCTAAATCTAGCGTTGCTTTGTATTTACCATTTTTAAATTTTTTTAAAGGAGTAGCGTTCATATCCCAATCATTAAAATTTCCTACAACAGCAACACGCTCTGCATCGAGATCTTGTAATTCAAAAGTAACTTTACAAACAGGTTTTGATTTTAAATACTTTTTTGATACTGACATTTTTATAATATTTTGATTAAAATTAATTTACAAAAATAGTTGTTTATTCTACAGTATACTCCTACCATATTAGCAAGAAAATATGGTATATTAATCTTTTTGCTTCCCCTAAGATCAAAAGTGAATTATTTTATTAAAGATCATTTCAATTATTTGGAATTGCCCATGCAGAGAGATATATATAACTCACTCTAGTCTAGAAACTGTTTTCAGTTTAATTCCACCATCCGAAATATGCTCTTGAATTAAGTGCCATCTATTTTTTAATTATTTTAAATGTTCCTTGATATCCATTTTCATCCTCAATAATTATAAAATATAATCCATTTTTTAAGTTTTTGATATCCAAAGTATTATCATAATAATTGATATTTAATTTTTGTCCGTAAACATTAAAAATTTCAATGATTTTTATTTGAATAGACTTTGATTTTAATATTTTTAATAAACCTGTTGTTGGATTTGGATATAACACTATATTTTGATTGACATAATTATTATCAACAACCAATAAACCACTGTACTTCTGAAGAATATATTCTAGTAAACTTTTTCTTTCTTCATCATCATAGACTAACTCTATGGAAAAAGCTAAATATTCAACTCCACCGCTGACCGTTTGGCTGCTAACACCGGCAATTCCATTAGTTTCAGATACACCGTCATAAGCGAATGATTTAGTTGAACCGTTCCTTATTTTAATAAGATCAGGGTAATCTGAATTAAAGGTGCCATGTGAACCGTCATCTAAATTATAAACCTTGTTCTCGGTGTCTCTTATTTTTTTATTATTTGGTACAGGATTATCAGCAATGTACTCGGCTTTTAAATAATCTTCATAAAAGGACCTATCTTCGCCATTACCTAGATGCACGAGATCCCAGCCTATTTCATCACCAGATACTATAAATACTCCTCCGTTGTCAATAAAGTTTTTTACCATAGCTTGTTCTGTTGCATTGAACGTGTCATCTGCTGAACTTTCATCTATTAACATCCAAAGAACAATTTTAAAATCATTTAAATTCACAGTTCCGTCTTGAACTGCATCATTAGTGGCAGATGAAAAAGTACGTCCTAATTTAGTTAAGGGATATTCATATTGAGCTATAGCATTAAATTGACGCCTTTCAACCCCGTCGATAATAAGTATATCTGAAATATACTGACTAGGAATTGCTGCGAGTGCTGTGGATTTTTCAGAACTCCCATCATTATTTATAGCTTCGACCTTAAAATAGGTTACTTTGCCTTGGTTTAAATTATCAACTGTGAAAGATGTTGAAGATGATTCTTCAATTTTTTGATAATTTATATTGTCAGTACTTTTATAAATACCATATTTTGTTACATTGGCTACTGATTTAATATTAATTTCAACATTGGTCATTCCTTTTCGTATCACACTGAACGAAGCAGGTGTTTTTGGCACATTTGCATTTGAGACATAACAAGCATACAGTGCTACATCATTTTTAATAGTACCTATTTTACCATGTAAATTGTTTCCGGGGCATAGTGTTGATGAACAGCTAGAGAATGGAAAATTGATTTTACCATCCTTATGACCGGATAAATGATCCATTACACCTAATCCACTTACATAACTACTGGATTTTATATCAATATTTTTAGAAGTAGCATCCCATGCTATAAAGTCTTTTAGAATATTTAATCCAGCATTTGATGGCTGAAAATTTTCATAATCCCCTATAAAACAAATACCAGTTGAAACATCATTCATACATGCAGAATGTGCCCCTCTGATGCGATCACCTCTCCCTTCATAGAGTTTTCCGTTAGGATCAACCAGCCAGTTGTAGCCTATATCCGACCAGCCTCTTGTATTGACGTGAAAGTCCCAATACGATCTAACGACTGCGGAATAATCCGAACTAATTGTTTGACCGGCTGAATGATGAATAACAATGTGTGTTGGGTTTATAGTTGAAGGTGAAGTGCTCTTAGGGCAATTACCAGCCGGGCACCAATCATTTCGATCGAGATAAGTAGGTTGAGTACAATTGCCAAGCACACGGTTACTCTCTGTTTTTTCTTTTGCTATATTTTTAGTAAAATCGGGAAAGAATAATCTAAATGTAAAATTTGTTTCTGTTGGAGCATCCGTTTTAAATTGAATATCTTCAAATGCATGTTCAATAAAAATTTCACCCAAAACAACCCGATCTAATTCATTACCATTATGAGGTTCTGGGAAAGCATTCCAACTACTCCATGTATTATCTGATTTTAGCCTGTAATATACTGTATTACTAAAATTTATATCATGTGTATATCCACTTAACATTACAAGCGGACAAGTGTTTTTGTATTTTAAATTGTAAGCAATTGTTTTTGCACTGACGGAATTTTCAGTATTAGAAAAATGAGCTTGAAGTACAACACGTTTATCTTGGCCCACAACAATTTGGGACAACAGAAAAAAGGAAACAAAAAATAACCTAATATCTATATTTAAAAAGGTAGTCTTTAGCATTTGTAATTGTATCATTTCGTTAATTTGAGCAAAACTACCTTATATAATTCAATATTAATTATTTAATATCAATTCAATTTTTTCCAATTCACTAATGGAAAAATTTAAATTTTCTAAACTCTTGATATTGTCTAATAATTGTTCCGGCCTACTTACTCCTACGAGTACTGTTGTTATTTCAGGATTTCTTAATATCCAGGCAACGGACATCTGTGCCAGACTTTGTCCTCGGCTAAGCGCTATTTCATTCAATTTTCTCACTTTGTCCAGTATCTCAGGTGTTATTTGATCACTGTTTAAATAGCTGGTATCACTCTTCGCTCTTGAATTTTCGGGTATACCGTTTAGGTATTTATTGGTTAACATACCTTGTTCCAAAGTTGAAAAAGCAATGGCACCAATTCCTTCATTTGATAAAACCTTTAACAATCCGTTCTCAACCCATCGGTCTAACATACTGTATCGCGGTTGATGAATTAAACAAGGCGTTCCAAGGCGTTTTAATATTTTTGATGCCTTAGCTGTTTCTTCCGCATTGTATTGTGAGATTCCAACGTATAAGGCTTTTCCTTGGCGGACTAAATGATCCAAGGCCCCCATTGTTTCTTCTAAAGGAGTATCTGGGTCTGGACGATGATGATAGAATATATCAACATAATCCAATCCCATCCTTGTCAAACTTTCATCACAACTTGCAACTAAATATTTACGTGAACCAAAATTTCCATAAGGACCATTCCACATATCCCAACCGGCTTTTGATGAAATGATCATTTCATTTCTATGAGATTTCAAATCTTTTTTTAATATACGACCAAAAGTCTCTTCTGCAGAACCAAAAGGAGGTCCATAATTATTGGCTAGATCAAAATGTGTAATTCCATTGTCAAGGGCAGTTCTTAAAATTATACGGGCATTGTTAAAATTGTCTGCATCTCCAAAATTATGCCATAAGCCCAATGAAATTAAAGGTAGCTGTATGCCACTTTTCCCGCATCTTCTGAATTGCATTTTATCATAACGAGTTGGAGAAGGAACATAATAGGGTAGAGGTAAGTGGTCACCGATATACATAATACAAAAATTTAATAAATGAGATTTTAAAGTTATGATTTTAAACCAAATTTATTGAGAAAATGGATTGAAAATTTAAAGTAGAATAGAAATGATTCCGATAAAAATAATCAGGAAGATTGATATTAAAACCTTCCAAAATGAATTTGCCCTTTTTAGTTCCATAAATTGAAAGGAAACTGCTAAAAATTTAATGGCACTCAGGAATAATATGATTGTGTATATTATTTCTAATTTGTTATAAAAACCAGAAATTATTGCGGTAATAGTAGTTAATGCTATTAGTAAGATTAAAGTAAGACTATCTTTTTTTTGCATGATTACAGAATTAAATAAATTACCGGAAAGAGTAAAAGCCAGATCAAATCACACATATGCCAAAATGCTGCGCTGGCCTCTACATCTTCTAATTTGGGTTGTGTTTTTCGTTTTTTTAACGAAAAATATAAAAAAGAGAGTATTATCAGTCCAACCAAAACATGAATAACATGAAAGCCTGTCAATAACCAATAAAAAGTAAAAAAAGTATTGAAATCAAGGCTCATGCCTAAATTCAATTTTTCGGAATATTCAATGGCTTTGAGCGCAAGGAATAAAAACCCTCCTAACATGGTAAGCTTTAAATAAAATAAAGATTTATCAAATTTTTGTCGCTTGAATAAATGTACGGTTGTCGCCATAAAAAATCCACTTACCAGTAAAAATACTGTATTAATTGCGCCGTAAGAAGTGTTCAACTTAAGGCGAGATTCATGGTATAATTCTGGATTTTCTTTACTGTAAGCCACAAGAGCTATTAGAGCAATTCCAAATGTGATCAATTCCAGTGTGATCAATATCCACATCAATATTCCACCTGGGGGGTAGTATATATTTTTGTAATTGATTTCAGGTTTTTTCATTAGTGCTTATTTCAGGTAGAACTATCTCATGATTGATGTTTAATTTTTTCATATAATTTTACAAGTGCTTGCAATAATTCAACTGGTGTGGTTAGTATTTGATAATGATTTTGTCCGAACATTTGCGGTAAGTAGTACTTGGCCTTCGCCTCAATTGCCAAGGCATAGGAATTTATTTTGCGCTGATTTAGTTCTCTTAAAGCTTGCTTTACATCATTTATTCCATATTTCCCCTCATATCTATCATAGTCATTCGGCTTTCCGTCAGAGATTAAAATCACCCATTTATTTTTAGTGTCTCGTTTGTCCAACATGGCTCCTGAATGGCGTAATGCAGCTCCAATTCTGGTATAACCGTTTGGTTCTACGGCACCAACTTTAAATTTTGCCCGGTTCCAAGGTTCGTCAAAATCTTTAATAGTTAAATAGGTGGAGTGATTTCGGGTTTTTGAATAAAAACAATCTATTGAAAAATCAATATTGAATTCATTGAGAATCTCACCAAACAAGATAGAAACTTGTTTCTCCACATCAATTACACGGCTTCCAGCTGCATAACCATCACTTGATAAGCTGATGTCTAACAATAGCAGGATGGATAGATCCTTTTCTTTTTTTCTTTTGGATAGATATATTTTGTCTGTAGGTGTATGCCCGGAGTTTACATCAACAAATAGATCTGTAATCGCATCAATATCAAATTCTTCTCCCTGCGTTTGCCTTCGCTGTTGTTGATATTTGTTGTTAACTGTAGTCAACATTTTTCTCAAACCAATCAGGGTTGAACTATTTTCAGAAAGGGTCTTCTTATAATAGGGAATATTCGCTTTTAATAATGTTTTTGGATATACTTTACAGAAATTTTCTTTGTAAGTCCGTTTGCTATAGTCCCATTCATCATACAAAATATGATATCCCGTATGATCCATTTCGGCACTTTCTGAGACAGTTGTGTTTTCAATAAAGTCAGCCTGATATATGGAATGAGTAGTATCATCTACACGTACGGTATGTTTCATATTCATGTCATCTAAAGCGTTTGAGTGATCATCGAGATCATCATCACCATCCATATCTCTCCAATTACCACCAAATTCTTCTGCCGTTTCTACTTTCTCAAATTGATGTTGCAGTACAGCATCTTCTAGTTGTTTTTCATCTACCTGAACGGATGTTATTTCTTCCACCGCATTTGCTTTCAGGATAGTTTTTTGCTGTTCTTTAGATATTGTTTTTACCTTGTTTGTGAAGTTTTTTAATTTATCCTCAGGCTCCTCTTCTGGATTGTCTCGCATCCATTTTCCATAAATAAAACTGAAATCTGCTAAATGTTCTTCTTTTGCTTTTTCTTTGTAAAATTGAATGAGCTTATGATGATATTCTTCGGTTATGGGAAATTGTTCGAATAAAATATCTAAAACCTGAGGGGCATTCTCTACCGCTTTCTTTTGTGATAGTTTTGTTTCGACTTCAATTACATTGTCTTTCCAATTTAGATCTAAGTTTTTTTGTACTGATAAATACAAGACTCTAAATAAATAGAAAGATACATTTTCTTCAACTGTTTGAAATTCAGTATATTGTTTAGGTAGAAAGAAATTATTATTTTTATATCCTCCTTCTCGTTGTGCATCGTAAATTTCTATAGATTGACCTGTTATTGCCCTGGAAAATATGGTTAATCGAGATTTTATGTCGCTCAAACTTACAGCATTAGTGATGCTCTCTTGCTTTCTTTTTTTACGGCGTTTAAAGTAGTAAGCGAGTTTTGTAAAGATATATTCATCCGGCTCGAACATATTATTCTGTTCTTTGTTTAGTCTGCATATCCAAATTGGCCACTCATAACAAATTGGTAATTATGCATTAGGTTTAAATCATTAGATCGCACAGATCTTTTAGAGCTATGGTAATTTCTTTGTCGTCAGATAAAGGTTCAACCACAGCAACTTGTACAGAAAGCCTTTTTGGTAGGCCGCTATGAATCAATTTAGCAGCATCTACTAATAAACGGGTAGATACGGTTTCGGTTAATCCTAATTCTGTTAAGTTTCTGATTTTAGTTGCAATGTTTACTAATTTTTTTGCGTTGTCTGGATCTATGTTCGTTTCATTGACCAAAATCTCTGCTTCAATTTTTGGATCCGGATAGTCAAATGACATGGCTACAAAGCGTTGTCTCGTAGATGGTTTTAACTCTTTAAATCCACGTTGGTACCCCGGATTAAAAGAAGCCACTAACATAAAATCTTCATGTGCTTTAATTGTCTCCCCTAATTTATCAATGAACAGTTCTCTTCTATGATCAGTAAGGGAGTGAATGGCAACAATTACATCCGGCCTTGCCTCGGCAATTTCGTCTAAATAAATTATTGCTCCTTCTTTAACAGAAGTAGTTAAAGGGCCGTCAACCCATACGGTTTCCGCTCCTTTAATAATAAATCTGCCGATCAAATCAGTTGAAGAAGTTTCTTCATGACAAGAAATGGTAATTAATTTTTTATCCAATTTATGCGACATAAATTCAATAAAACGAGATTTACCAGTTCCTGTAGGACCTTTTAATAAAAATGGAATTTTCTTTTTATAAGAATGTTCAAAGACCTCAATTTCTTTACCTGATGCCTTGTAATATGGAGCTTCTCCTTTCATTTTAATAAAAAATATTATATACCGCTATTAAAAGTATATTCATGATAAACTTCAATTTTATTCATCCTATCGTAATTTTTGCTCTAATTGAATAGTTTTTGGAAACAAGATATTATTTTCTAAATGAACATGGAGATGGAGATCTTGTTCGAACTCATCCAATTTTGCATATAATGCTCTAAAGGAATTGCAAGCCTCTTCTGGCGGCGTATAATTATTACTTAATTTGGCTATAAGTTTAAAAATATCACCTGCATTTTCATGTTCATTTTGCATCATTTCTATTGGATTATTTACAGAACCGAATAGAGGAAGATCGGGTTTTGATTTCTTTTTATCCGCTATATACAGTTGTTTTATAAATGGAAAAAGTATAAGTTCTTCTTTTTTCATATGAACAGCTAGTTCTTTTGCAACATCAATAACCAAGCTATTTATCTCTACTACTTCTTTGTAATGATGTCCATGAACGTTTGCCACTTTTGCGGCATATTGAAGTAGCATAGGTATACTTTCTTCAACATATTTATGATGGATATTTACAATGTGATCCGTCAAAAAACTTATATCCCAGTTGTCATAATTGTATGCCTTGGAAATATTTTCATCAATCTCTCCCAATTCCTTACCTAAAACAGCATAATCAACATTATTTTTTGCACAAGCCTTTTCAATTGTAATTCCACCTCCACAGCAAAAATCAATTCCATGTTTTTTAAATATATGGGCTGCTTTTATATTTTCCGTTACAATTTCTGCAACCGTCTTTTGTTCTGAAATATTCATATTTTAATTATTTATTTTGTCTGTTTTTAGTTATCTGTTATGTTTGGTATAATCCTGAGTTTATAATTATCTTGTTAGATATAATAAACGCCTGTTGTGCATTTGTATAGACATAACAGGCGTTATATTAATATTTACTATTGTTCAATTTCTAAGGCTTCATCTGTTGGTTTTCCATGTTTATAAAAATCAATGATATAAAGTGTAATTCCTGTAGTAAATAATGTCGCACAAATTATCAATACAACAAAATGAACACTAATTTCATTTTGTACTTGCATAAAATCCATTTTGAACTTACGTTCTAAATATACCTGAGCCACACCCGCGACTCCAAAGGCTACGGTCATACCTAGCATTCCGATATTAGCCGTCCAAAAAGCAATTCTACCTCTTGAACTTGCGTATAATTTTCTGCCCGTCATATTTGGCAAACTATAGCTGATAATAGCTAATACAATCATAGCATAAGCTCCCCAAAAAGCCAAATGACCATGCATTGCTGTAACCAAAGTACCGTGTGTGTATAAATTAGTTTGTGGCAAGGTATGGGCAAAACCTAATAAACCTGCACCAATAAATGACGTGATTGCAGCACCAAGTGTCCATAATAACGCTAATTTATTTGGATGTTTTTTCTCACCTTTTCTGTACATATTTACAGCAAATAATGCCATTGCTAAAAATGCCAATGGTTCAAGAGCAGAGAAAATACCACCAACGATTAACCAAATTTTATTCACTCCAATATAATAATAATGGTGTCCCGTTCCTAAAACTCCGGAAAGGAAAGTCAGTCCAACAATTACATATAACCATTTTTCAATAACTTCTCTATCGACTCCTGTAAGTTTAATTAATAGGAAAGATAAAATACCTCCCATAATTAGTTCCCAAACACCTTCTACCCATAGGTGAACAACCCACCATCTAAAAAAGGAATCTGTAACCTGACTGTCAAAAGGGATCATACCCGGTAGGTATAATAACGCCGCAAATAAAAGTCCCATCGATAGTACTAAGGCAGTAGTTGTCCGTCTTTTTCCTTTAAATAAAGTAACTAAAATAAGTCCTAAAAATAATAGCACATTAACAACTACTAAATAATCTAAAGGTCTGGGAATTTCCAAGAACTTTCTTCCTTCCCAATAGTTAAAGTGATACCCTACAACAGCCACAACACCTACTATGGCCAAACTTATTAACTGAACATAGGCCAGTTTTACATTAACCAATTCGCGTTGTGCTTCTTCAGGAATAATATAGTAGGCCGCACCCATAAAACCTGATAATAACCAAACAACCAATAAGTTAGTATGCACAGCTCTTGCCGTATTGAAAGGAATAAAATCATGAAGACCGTCCAGACCAACTCGGGCAAAACCCATGATAAAACCATATGTAATTTGAAGAACTAATAATAGCATAGAAAGAGCAAAAAACCAATATGCTACTTTTTGTGATTTATATTTCATTTTTTTATTTTTTGAGATTAGTTATCTATTTTGTCTTTAGCCAGTGGAGAAACAATTCTTTCAAATCCGTTTAAATCAATTCCATCGATCCATTTGAAAAATTCTATCATATCCTCAGCTTCCTGTTCACTCATTCCATAGGCCACCATTTTTCTTCCGTTTGGTTGCCAGGGCACAGGAGTCATTAATACAGCTTTTATATAACCCTCTCCTCGACGGTCAATAACCTTAGTAAGCTCTGGTGCATAATATGCTCCTTCACCCAATATTGTATGGCATCCCATACAGTTGTTTGTTTCCCACAAATGTTTACCCCTTACAACTGAATCTGTAATGTTTTCCTTGTGTGTTTGATCTTTCCCAAAAGAAAAAATAGTTAATCCTATAAAAATCAAGAATGTAACTGTGGTTCCTCCAAGAAAAAAAGCGCGTGCTTGTTTTTTTGATAGCATATGACTTAAATTAAAAATTAATAAGTAAATATTAAAAGACTAAATTATCTTTATTGTAAACAAAAATAATTGTTAAGGTTTTCTTTATTCATGATATATATCATATTCTTAGAAAAAAAATGGATAAATGTAATTAACAAACAGACAGTCTGTTATGAGTTGTTAAGTAAAAAAACTGTAATTTATTATAATTTTATTTTGAAAAAAGTTTATAAAAAAACCGATGCCAAATCGAAGCAGATTCAAGCACCGGAATAACTAAAAAATCTATTTATTAAAATTTTTGTTGAAGAAAGTTGGCTTGAAAGTAATCATTGCCCATGCCCAGTTATTTGTTTCATTTTTACTACCACCTTTTAACAGTTCCATTGTTTCAGTGGCGAACATTTGAGAATAACCAATGTTAAAGCTTATATTCTTATGTATTTTATATCCTAAGGCTAAATCAATTTCCGTACCTAAATAGGCATCAGGCTCTGAAGGATCCAATTTTGACACATCCGCTTGTGCCGAGAAAAAATGAGGAATTAAAGTTGCAGAAAATTTATTTATTTTATAGATCATTGGAATGTTGACGTCTATTAAACCAACACTTTTCATGAAGCTCCCCACATAAAAATAATCCATCCAACCATTAAATTTGTGATTAGTACCATAAAAAGGTTTAAAGGCATTATCGGTAGAACTCTCAGATCCAGTATCATTTCCTGAAAGAATTTCTACTCCTGCTCCGAGTAAAAATTGATCCGTAATATTATATTTGGCATTTAGGGTAAAATAATAAGCCGATAGATCGGTCTTATCAATTTTTAGAATTGTAGGTGTTTCTCCCGTTTGAAAATAAGTTGCTGCATCAGCACTTAATCTGTTATTTTTGTAAGTTAACCTACCACCCAAAGTTTGGCTGTACACAACTTTTTGATCTGTATTATCTATATCAATAATTTCCTGATAGGGCATTCCATTATTTAAAAAGAATACACTCAGGCCTAAGCCGCTATTAAAGTCTGTATGATACCAACCGTACTGGAAACTTTTATATTGGTTTATGGTATAATCTTCTTCAAATAAGGATTCACCATTTGCATTAAAAGCAAAACCAAAATGTAATTCTCCTTTTTCACCTGTTTGAAATTTAGCAATTAAGGCATCATGACTTCTTGCCTGTTGTACCCAATTTACTGCTCCGAACATCCTTTGATCGTCTATATTTATTTCTTGACGTCCTACTTTGATTGAGAATTTTGGACTAAAATAGTATTCACCCCAAGCTTCATGAAAAGTAACTCCCCATTTGTCATCGTTTGAAAGCGTGAGTACATCACCCCATACTCTTACATTTTGCAAAGAGAAAAACACTTTGTATTTCTCGGCAGCATAATCAAAACTAATCCTCGCTCTTTGTGATACGAATGAAGCAGCCTCCTTGTCAGGAGGAGTTAATGTTTTGAATCCGTGACGGTATTCATATCTGGGCCTTAACTCTCCGGATATTTTAAATTGCTGAGCACTTAATGCAGTTGTACACCATACAGCCATCATTGTTGAAAAAATAATTTTTTTCATTTTAATATATTTATTTTGTTGATTCAATAATTTTCGCAATTGTTTCATTGTTGTCTACACCCAACCCTTCCTGCTGGTGCATCAATTCCCCTTGTGGATTAAACACGCTAATAATATTTGAATGTGAAAAATCCATGGGGGATATTTGTTTATACTTAACCGCTAAAACATTTGCAAACTCTCTTACGCTATTTATATTTCCCTGCAAAAATGTCCATTGTTCATCATCCATATGATTATCAATTGCAAAAGATTTTAATCGTTCAGGTGTATCTGTTTCAGGATCAATGCTTATCATTATATACTGCACTTCACTTTTTACACTATCAGGAATTTTTTTTTCAATATTTCGCATATCAGCAACTAATCGCGGACAAGCAGCCTTACAACTGGTGTAAATCATGACCATCACTAAAGTTTTGCCCTTCAGATCTTTTAATTCAATACTTATATTTTCTTCAGTTTTCCACTTAGATGTTAGATTGAAAATAGAAGTTTCAGAGATCCCGGCACTTTCTATTTTATGAGAATGACTATTTGTTAAAGGTTGCAAGTCCATTTTACAAACCGGGCAAGATACCTTCTCCTGATATGTTTTATCGCCTTCACATTGCATTGGGCACTGGTAAACTATTACTTGTTCTTCTTTTGATTTCTCCTTGTTGCATGAAGAAAAAGTCGCATTTAGTACAAGGAATATGATTATAATTTTTTTCATTTTAATGATCATTTTTTTATTGTTGGGATCTTCCAATCTCCATCCATAGAAATTTTATTTTTTATTCTTAACACATCTAAAACCTAAGTTTTTCATGGCGTAATTTGCTTTTACGCTTCCTCGGATGGCATATCTCATAAAAGCAGCGTAATTCATTAAATCAGTTGCTCCAATGGCTGCGGTTCCGCAAAATAAATTACTATCATTATCTACATCTTTGCGAGATTCTCCCGAGATCAAAACGGAATTAAAATCATAGGTCCATTCCCAAACTAATCCGTGCAAATCGTAAACACCCCAATAATTTTTAAAGGTTGAACCAATTTCATTATTGAAAGTTTTAGGTTTTTCATACCAGGATAGTATATATTCATTGTACGTTTTTAAATTACGTGCATCAGATAATTTTTCATTGGACATGGCTGCAAATTCCCATTCATCAATGGTAGGCAAACGTTTTCCTAGACAGTCGCAATAATCGTTTGCTGCAAACCATGAAATATTGGTTATGGGAGCCTGTAGAGATTGAGTCTCTCCTAATGTAGTATCTGTTTCCCATTGATGCAGATAATTTTCATCAGCAAATAATTTTTTAACGCGAGATCTTTTCCATTTAGGATTCTTATTAACAAACGCTAAGAATTCTTCGTTAGTAACAGGATAAATATCCATAAAGAAATCATTGATAGTTACTTGCATTGAATCTCTTCCGTAAAGTGGAATATATGTTCCACCTTTAATTTCAACCATATCAGACTGACAATTCGCATCTATCCCCCTCAAAAACAAAATGCAAATTGCCAATCTTAAAATAGTTCCCATAATTATAAATGGAGTTTAATGTCCGCTTTTAACTTCCTTAACAGTACTAACTTCAACGTTGGTTTTGTTGTTACCCCAAGAATTGTATACATAAGTTAATACGTCTGCAATTTCGTCATCCGTTAATGTTTGCTTTGTCATAACACTGTTATATTTATTACCATTAACTGTAATTTCTCCTGTTTTACCATTTATAACAATACCAATTGCTCTTTTTACATCTGCATTCAAGTAATCTGATTTTGCAAGAGGAGGGAAGGCATTAGCTAAGCCTTCACCATTTGCCTGATGACAAGCAAAACAAGTTTTTGTATAGATCTGTTTTCCTGACTTAATTTTTTCTGCTAAAGTTTTGTTTGTTTTTGTAATTTCTTGTTTAGCGTCATCCACTGGCATTTCTTGTAAGGTTCCTCCTTCCGGATTATAAATCCCCTCTTGTTTAACACCTGAGTATATTTTCTTGTTTTCTTCTCCTTTAACCTTTAGCATGCCTAAAGCGCCTTTGTTAAATGCCCTGAAAATAGAGTGATCTACAATAATAAATGTTCCCGGAACATCTACTTTGAATTCAACAATAGAGGCACCCCCTGCAGGAATTAAAGTGGTTTGTACATTTTCATTAATAACAGATCCACCTTCAATATTGACCTTGTCAAATATTTCACCAATAACATGAAAGGAAGAAACCAAGTTTGGTCCACCATTACCAACATATAAGCGAACTGTTTCTCCAAGATCGGCTGTTATAGCATGATCTCCGGTTAGCGAACCAACTTTACCATTGAACACAACATAATCTGCATCTTCATCTACGGCTTTTTTCATATCAAAAGCTTGTAGACCTGGTTCTCCATTCTCTCCTTTAGTATAAAAATCACCTTGCATGATGTAGTATTCTTTATCTACTTTTGGCAAGCCACCTTCAGGTTCAACTAAAATTAAACCATACATACCATTAGCAATATGCATTCCTACAGGAGCCGTGGCACAATGATATACATATAAGCCTGGGTTTAGAGTTTTAAAAGAGAATGTTTTCTTGTGACCTGGTGCTACAAAAGATGATGTTGCACCACCACCCGGACCAGTAACAGCATGTAGATCAATGTTGTGAGGTAGTTTATTGTCAGGATGATTAGACAATGTGAATTCAACTTCATCACCAACCCTGGTTCTAATAAAACTTCCTGGTACCGATCCACCAAAAGTCCAATAGATATATTTTACACCATCGGTCATGGTACCTTCTTGTTCAAGAATTTCCATGTTTACGATTAATTTTTTTGCCGGCCGGTTTCCTACTGGTGCAGGCACAAAAGGTGGAGCAGTCATTTCCGCTTCCATTGTCCCGGAGATAGCAATTTTTGCCGAATCAATAACCGGTGATTTTTTTTCATTAGTGCTGCAGCTAGATA
>Ga0209013_10000404_pt1 | contig 38370 bp, 38 predicted proteins | sample Cruoilmetagenom2_FD_187291 | JGI IMG/M metagenome (GOLD analysis project Ga0209013, IMG submission 187291) | Oil polluted marine microbial communities from Coal Oil Point, Santa Barbara, California, USA - Sample 2 (SPAdes) (version 2) | ecosystem: Environmental > Aquatic > Marine > Oil seeps ...
TGCGCTCGCCAGTTACCTGGACGCCAGGCATCATCAGGGCGAGTGGCTGGTTCGCATCGACGATATCGACACACTACGGGAACGTCCCGGCAGTGCAGCACAAATACTCTCGACCCTCGAGCATTTTGGAATGCAGTGGGATGGAGAGATCGCCTACCAATCACAGCGCCGGCAGCTCTATCAGCAGGCGCTTGAAGAGCTGCATGCTACGGGACTCGTCTACGGCTGCAACTGCAGCCGCAAGCAAATTGCTGCCATTGCCACAGCCGGCATCGAGGGATATATCTATCCCGGCAGTTGCCGCAACCGCAACATCAGTCAAACAACTTCACACTCTTTACGACTGCGTACAAACGACCTTGCCGTCAGTTTCGATGATTGCATCCAGGGCGCAATCACGCAACGGATCGAATCCGAAATCGGCGACTTTATCATCCGTCGCGGCGATGGCATCATCTCTTATCAGCTTGCTGTCGTCGTCGATGACCATGAGCAGGGGGTGACCGATGTTGTACGCGGGGATGATCTACTCTTGTCGACGCCACGCCAGATTTATCTTCAGCAGCTGTTGAAGATGCCTCGACCGGCTTATATGCATCTCCCGCTGGTGACGAATGCCGACGGCAGCAAACTCAGTAAAAGCAGTGCCGCCTGGCCGGTCGACACCAGGAATCCCGTCAGGACACTCAATCATGCGCTGGGTTTTCTTGGCCAGCAGCAGGCGCCGGCTGACTGTGTCGAAGAGTTCTGGCCCCATGCCATACGCAATTGGGACATAAGCGCTATCAATAAAGCGATGAACCACGGAACAGATTGAAGAGATGCTTATAGAAAACAAAACAATTTCGTGTTGTCCGTGTGTTCCGTGGTAAAAAAAACAGGTCTGCAGGATGGTATAAGCGCAGTGCATCCACTATGATCCTGGCGCATTGATGGAGACTACTTACGCCTTACTGCAATGACTGTTTGATTTTGTTCTTGCTTTGTTCCATACTTGCAAGCAAGAGAACAAATAGAGAATGCCAGTGCCGATCAACCTTACACGCCGCCAGCAGGAGATCTACGAATTCCTGCTGGATAACGAGCTTGATTTCAAGCATCCACCCACACTGGCGGAACTCTGCAGCGCGATGAAACTCAGCTCCCGGGGCTCCATGCACAAACAGATCAGTGCGCTGATCGATGCCGGACTGGTTGAGCCGATGCACCAGAAAAAGAGGGGCATTCGACTGCGGCATTGTGAGCCCCCCTCCCCTGCTGAAGATCTCGAGCAGCTGCCGATGCTCGGTTATATTGCCGCCGGCCAGCCGATTGAAGCAATCAACACGCCTGAATCCATCGGCATTCCCTCCTGGCTGCACAGCTCCAGGCCCTGCTACGTCCTTGGGATCAAGGGAGACTCCATGATTGAAGTCGGTATTTTCGATGGCGATCGGGTGATTATCGAGCAGCGCGATCATGCGCATAACGGCGACATTGTCGTAGCGCTGATCGATGGCTTTGAAGCGACCTTGAAGCGGCTGCAGCAAACACCGCAGGAGGTCATACTGCACCCTGCAAATGCAGCTTTGGAAGCACAGCACTACTCTCACGACCAGGTACAGATACAGGGAGTACTCATTGGTCAGATGCGCAAATATCACTGAGGAAGCTCTGATCGAATCGCTTCGCGCTTCAATCAGAACTCCCTTGCAAGTTTTTCTATGGGGGAAGGGGCGTATATCAATGGCTTACGATCCATTTCATGTTGCCCTTCCCCCAAACCCCCTTCCCATCAATTCATTCAGAGCATCCCTAATCGATCTATTCCCGGACAGGCCTTCCGACAGTTTCTGATTCAGAGTGATCTGGCTCAATCAGATTCAATACGGCATTGGCGGCATTTTCAGCAGCATTCTGCTGCAGTTGCCTGTGTATCTCCTGGTATCTCTGCTCTATCTCTTCAATCTGCCGCCGGTCTGTCATGAGGCGCAGCAGCGCCGGGGTGATTTTTTCAGCTGTGCAGTGATGCTGGATAAACTCAGGAGCAAGCGCTTCTCCGGCGAGGAGATTCGCCATGGCGATGTAGCTGATCTTGATACGCCGAAACAGTGTCAACAGGCGATAAGTAACCGCGTTGACACGATAACCGACCACCATCGGCTTCTTATACAGCAGTGTCTGCAGTGTGGCTGTACCTGATGCTGTCAACACCGCATCTGCCGCTTCGAGGACCAGATCCGCCTGCTTGTCGACCAGGGTGCAGTCAAGATCAGGGGCCAGCTGCTGACGCTGCTGCTCAAACAGCTCATGGATACGCCCGTTCACCATCGGCGCGACAACTTTCAGACGCGGGATCTGCTGCGCAAGCGCGGCTGCAGCTTCAAGAAAAGGCTTTGAGAGACGTTTGAGTTCACCAACACGACTGCCGGGAAGCAGCGCCAGCAGCGGAACATCACCGGGAATCCCAAGCGTCGCTCTTGCCCTTGCGGGATCGGGGTTCAACGGGACCTGGTCAGCCAATGGATGACCCACATAGATGCTCGGCACATGATGGCTAAGCAGAAACTCCTGTTCAAAGGGGAAGATGCTGAGCACCAGGTCCAGCGCCTCGCGCAGAATCTTGACCCTCTCCTGTTTCCACGCCCATACGGTCGGCGCCACATACTGAACTGTAGGAATTCCAGCCGCCTTCATCTTTTTTGCCAGCCCCAGGTTAAAATCCGGAGCATCGACGCCAATAAAGAGATCGGGAGGATTGTCGATCAGATGCTGTGCAAGCTGACGGCGGATACTCACCAGCTCGGGCAGGTGCGGAAGCACTTCAACCAGACCCATGACCGAGAGTTTCTCCATCGGATAGAGGCTTTTCATACCTGCAGCAATCATCTCCGGACCGCCAATTCCGGTGTAAATGACATCCGGAATCTGTGCATTGATCGCCTGCATCAGGGCAGCACCCAGATGGTCCCCGGATGGCTCTGCAGCGACGAGCGCAATGCGTAATCCGGACATGCTAGGAGCCTGTCCGAGAATAGGGACCGTAGCGAGGGAACGCCATTTTGAGTCAGATTTTTCGTGCATTTGAGGCGAATAACTGGTCTATTTAACGAAAATGGACGGAAAATCTGGCCAAAATGGCGTTTCCGCAGTAGGTTCTTTATTCTCGGACAGGCTTCTAGGGAACCTCTGAATGAATCGATGGGAAGGGGGTTCGGGGGAAGGGCAAATCGAATGCTTGCTGGAACATACTGAAAATCACCCCTTCCCCCGTAGAAAAACTTGCAGGAAAGTTCTGAACGATGAGTGAAGCTTCCGCGTCCTGCTCATGCCCCTCACCTACATCCATGTAGGCGAAGCGATTCGTTCAGAACTTCCTCAGCGCACAATGCTACGGCGGCTATTTTCCAGAAAATCAACCATCACGGCAAGTTGCGGGGAATCTCCGGCGAGTTCGGCAATCTGTCCGGCGGCTTCACCCAGCTTGAGACCGCTGTGGTAAAGCAGTTTATAGGCGTCCTTGATCAGTCGCACGGCTTCACTATCAAAGCCTCTGCGCTTCAGCCCTTCGCTGTTGATACCCCTGGGGACGGCGGGTGATCCGGAAACCAGCAAATAGGGCGGGACATCACGATTAACCGCTGTTCCCATCGCCGTAAAGCTGTGCGCCCCGATCGAGCAGAACTGGTGTACCAATGTAAAACCGCTGAGGATGGCGTAATCATCGATAACGACATGTCCCGCAAGCGAGGAGCCGTTCGACATAATGATATGATCCTTGAGAATAGAGTCGTGCGCCACATGGGTATAAGCCATCAACAGGTTGTCATTGCCGATACTGGTGACTCCCCTATCCTGCACCGTGCCGCGATGGATGGTGACATATTCCCGGATGGTATTGCGGTCGCCGATTTGCAGCAGCGTCTCTTCGCCTGAATATTTTTTATCTTGAGGTATTTCGCCAATCGAGGAGAACTGGAATATGTTGTTCTCTTCACCTATAGTTGTCTTTCCCTGAATGACAACATGTGAAGCGATGCTCGTCCCTTTGCCAATTGTTACGCCGGCGCCAATGACGCTGAACGGACCGATAGTGACTCCCTGCGCAATTTTACAATCGGCATCAATGACGGCAGAGGGATGAATCATCAGATCTCCCGCGGTGTACACATGATCTCGGCCGATGCCGCAAGCTGTCCGTCGACAGTCGCCCTGCAGTTGAAAACCCAGATAGAACGTTTTTGCTTGACAAACTCAACTTCCAGTCTCAGCTGATCTCCGGGTTCGACGACCCGCTTGAAACGCGCCTTGTCGATACCGACAAAATAGTAGATCAAACTCTTCCTGAGTTCCTCTGGTTGCGCCTTCATCGCAAGCAATCCAGTGCATTGAGCCAGTGCTTCAACGATCAGCACTCCGGGCATCACCGGCTTGACAGGAAAGTGTCCCGAGAAAAAATGCTCGTTAATGCTGACATTCTTGATGCCAACCAGCCGCTCTGTTCCATCGATTTCAATCACCCTGTCAACCAGCAGAAAGGGGTAGCGGTGCGGCAGAAACTCCATGATCTGCCGGACATCCATTACTGTTTCACTCATTTCACAAATCCTGCTGAAAAATCCACAAAAAACTATGCATTGCTTGAGTCTGCATCAGGGCCGGGATCCGCTTTTCAGCGCCGCTGTGAATACGTCCTTGTACGCTCTGATAAAACATCCCTCTGTTATACAGCCCTGAAAAGCGGATCCCGGCCCTGCTTCCCTGAACGGAGTTATTAAGATGTTACTCTTTTATCTGTGTGCATCTGTGGTTACTATTTTTTTCCGGCAGCCGTATCAGGCTCCTCATCTGCATGACGCTCCTTCAGACGCTGCAGAATCTGATCAGAGATATCCACACGGTCACTGATATAGACAACGCCTGCCTCAAAAACCATGTCGATATTCTGCTCCTTGGCGATGGATTCAATCACCTCTGCTATCAACAGGCGCAGTCTGTTCATCTCTTCATTCTTCTGCAGCGCGATATCTTCCTCCATCTCGATCCGTGCTGTTTTCAGACGCCGCGCCTTGACCAGGATATCCCGCTCCAACTCCGTGCGTTTAGTAACTTCCTGTGTATTGCGCTGACTCTTGAGCTCTTTTTTTAACTGATTCAGATGCTCTTCACGCAGATTGAGTTCAGCTTCACGCTTCTCGTAACTCGCTTTCAGGACTGCTTCAATCGCCTTGACCTGGGGTGTAGACTTCAAAATCTTGCTGACATTAACAAAGGCCAGCTTGTGGGGAGCGCCACCTGATTCAGCAGCACTACAAACTGTGAGCAATAGCAGCGATGAAGCCAGCAGCAACAGAGAAAAACGTCTCATAGAGATCAACTAGAAGTTTGAACCAAAGGTAAATTGAAACTCTTCGGTTTCATCAAAGGGTTGTTCATTAAAGGGCGCCGCATAGCTGACATTCAACAGCCCGAATGGTGAAAGCCAGCTCACTGCAAGACCTGCAGAGTAGCGGAACTTGCCAGAATCAAAGTCATCGACATCGAAAGAGACGTTGCCAAAATCGACAAAGCCGATGAGGCGTACACTCTCATTCAGATCCATGAAGGGCGGCGGAAACCACAACTCTCCACCGCCAATGACCTTGAAAGCACCTGGGATGGTGTTGCCGTCAATATCTGTGCCTCCGCCGATCGAGTAGGATTTAAAACCCCGCACCGAACCAGGACCGCCGGCATAGAAGCCTTCATAAAAAGGAAAAAACTCGGTGTCGCCGTAAGTGTCGCCCCAGGAGACCTCCCCTTTCAATGACAGGGAGAGGTTGTCGGTGATATCAAAATACTGTTTATGCTTGTATTTCAGGGTCCAGAATTCATAATCACTGCCAGGCAGAGCAAGCATCACCCCTGCACTGATGAGGCTGCCCTCCGTCGAAAAAAACGCCTTGTCCCTGGTGTCATGCGACCAGGTGACGCCAAGCTTGTAGGTGTTGATCTTCTGGCCATTCGTATAGACGTCTGAGATATAGTTCGGCACAGTATCTCCATCGAAGTGGAGCTTCATATACTCGAGATTCAAATAGGCGCCAATCCTGTCCCACTCGGTGATAGGGAATCCGAAATTGAGCCCCACGATTCCGGTGTCTGTTGCATATCTGGCAACATCTGTATCCAGTTCGGCAAAGTCGGTCTCCCGATACATGATCCTGAAACCCTGGCTGATGCCGTCAATCGTAAAATAGGGATTGCGGTAGGCGAGTTCCACGTAGGTATTGACATCACTGGTATTAAAACCAAGGGTAACGTTCTTGCCCGTTCCAAAGAAGTTGTCATCGCTCACTCTGGCCTGGAACGAGACGCCGCTATCCTGCGAGTAACCGACACCCAGCATCAGCTCGCGGGATTTTTTCTCCACTACTGTGACATCCACATCGACCTGGTCCGGAGATCCGGGAACGGGCTTCGTGGTGATCTCCACAGTGTCAAAATAGCCCAGGCGTAGCAGGCGCTGCTTCGACTCCCTGACCTTTTCAGCTGAAAACCAGGCGGCTTCCATCTGGCGAAACTCACGACGCAGCACCCTGTCGCGTGAACGGGTATTGCCGTGAATATTGACGCGCCTGACATAGGCCCGCCTGCCGGGTTCGACATAAAGAGTGATCTTGACGCGCTTGTTCTCTTCATCGATATCCGGGATGGCAGTCACACTGGCCAACGCATATCCCTTGTCGGAGAGCGTCGCACTGATGGCTTCTGTGCTTTTTACCACCTGCTTGCGAGAGAAAGGCTCTTCACGCCGCAATTCGATCAATGGAAAAAGCTCTTCCGGATCCACGACAGCCTTGCCGGCCAGCTGGATATCTTCAACGGTATAGACATCCCCCTCGGCGATATTGATGGTCAGGTAGACATCCTCTTTCTCGGGACTGATATTGACCTGTGTCGAGAGCACGTCAAATTTGAGGTAGCCGCGATCCATGTAAAAGGAGCGCAGGTTCTCGATATCCGCCTCCAGCTTCTGGCTGGAGTATTGATCATCCTTGGTAAAACGTGAAATCCAGTTGCCTGTCGAGAGAGAGATTTCATCGAGCAGGTCATCTTCATCAAAAGCCTTGTTGCCGACGATATTGACGCGTCTGATTTTTGCAGTTCTTCCCTCACGCACATTGATGTCGACAGCCACACGGTTGCGTTCCAGGGGAGAGACTGTGGAGGTGATGATGACGCTGTATTTACCACGGTCAAAATAGGAGCGTTTCAGATCCTGCTTGATGTTGTCCAGAACCTGCTGGTTGAAGACCCTCCCTTCAGAAAAGCCTGCATCGCGCAGACCTGCTTTCAGCTGATCGGTATCGAGATCCTTGTTGCCGCTAAAGTTGATCGATGCAATTGCAGGACGTTCGATCACGGAGACCACCATCACAGCCCCATCCTGCTCGAGAGATACATCCTTGAACAGCCCACTCTTGTAGAGTGCACGCACAATTTCGCTGCCAGCCGTGTCGCTGACCCGGTCACCGATTTCATAAGGGATATGGCTGAAAACGGTGCCGACAGGAACTCGTTGCAGACCCTCTACCCGGATATCCCGAATAACAAAGGAACCTGCATAAACAAGTGAAGAGAGAAAAAGCAGCCCTGCTGCCAGTACCGCATATTTAGTTTTTATCACTGGAATAACCTGTCAACTTGTCGCAAGAGGTTTGTAGTCTGCATGCGAAACTAATTTTCGAATATCCCGCACGCTCAAATAAAGTCATGCAGAACAGCTGCCAATTATAAAGGAATTCGGGATGTTGCGTAATGCAAAAAAATCAGATTTCAATCAACAGAGGAGCTTTTCACCAATAAACACACAGACAACACGAAAAACAGGAACATTCCTCTTGTCTATTTTCGGGCTTTTCGTGATTTTCGTGGTTAAAACAAATTTGTTTGCCAATTTCATGGCACCATGCGTTGAGCTTATTGACGCCTATGGCGCCTCTTGTCATCTCGAACGCATGTGAGAGATCTTAAGCATCATCGACAAAGATTTCTCCCTTTGGTCGAAATGACATATGCGCCATACGCTGCGATTATTTACACTCTACGGCTTTTTTCCGTCTATTCCGTGGTTAAAAATCGAATTACATACCGAAAAAACGATGTAAATCCACATAAATCGCCAGAAACATGATTGCCGCAATAATGATCAAACCCACTTTTTGCAGCTGCAGCATTACAGATTCTGACAGCGGACTCCCTTTTACCGCCTCGATCAGAAACAGGAACAGATGCCCGCCGTCCAGCACCGGCACAGGCAGCAGGTTGATGACACCGAGGGTAATGCTCAGCATCGCCAGCAGACCGACGAAAAACGAGAAACCGCCCCCGGCAGAATCGCCTGCAATCTTGGCGATCGTCAGCGGCCCGCCCATATTATGCACCGACATCCTTCCAGTTATCATGCTCCAGATGCCGCTGAGTGTCAGTTTGGTCATGCGCCAGGTTTCATGCAACGCCCTGGGCCATGCTTCAAGAACACCATAGCGATCTAGAACCCTGAACTCATCCATGAAACCATCGGGGATCGCACTGCCGACGCCTGCAAAACCAATCACTTTCCCATCTTCATCCTTCGCATCCGGACGCAGTGTCAGTTGAATCTGTTCAGCTCCCCTTTCAACGACAAGCTGAATCTCCTGCTCTGGATGTGCCCTGATAACGTCACTCCAGGCTTTCCACGCAGCAATCTCTTGAGCATTGGCAGAGAGAATACGGTCACCTGGTTTTAATTGCGCCCGCTCACCCGCCTTACCGCTGCTGATGGCTCCGATAATCGCGGGGAGCGTCGGAAACCTGGGCGCAAGCCCAATTTTCTGCAGCGAAGCCTGGCCCTCCCGCAATGGCGACAGCATTGCATTTGTCAGCACCACACCACGCTCAACCTCATGCTCTCGCTCGAGGATAAGCTGCGCCGGCTGTTCCCGCATGGCCGCCTCGATCAATGCCTGGTTGACCCTGTTCCAGCCCGGCGTCGCATCACCATTGATGCTCACAATGCGGTCATTTTCACGCACGCCGGCCACAGCGGCAATGGAGTCACCAGCCAGCTCTCCCACATAGGATTTGATATCGATCTCACCATTCACAAAAACAGCCCAGTAGGCAACAATGGCAAACAGCAGGTTGAACAGCGGACCTGCAGCTACCACGGCGCTGCGAACAACCAACGACTTGCGGTTGAAGGCATAGGGAAGATCCTCTTCGGCAACATCCTCTTCTTCACGCTCATCGACCATCTTGACGTAGCCGCCAAGCGGAATTGCAGCAAACACATATTCTACGCCATCTTTGGCGGTATGTTTCCACAGAGGAGCGCCGAAGCCGATAGAGAAGCGCAACACCTTGACGCCCAGCTTGCGCGCCACCCAGAAGTGACCGAACTCGTGAACGCCAACCAGAATGACGATGAGAACCATCGCCCAGAAGATCATGGAGAGAATATCAAACATTATGTGCAATCAGACCATTTGGGGCAAAATTTGTTCCGCCTGGCGGCGGCTGCGTTGGTCCACTTCCAGCAGGTGGCCGATGCTTTGTGGTTGCATCTGTTCAGCACTCTCCATCACCGCCTGATTCAGCCGGGGGATCGTCACAAAGGGGATGCGGCCAGCAAGGAAAGCATCAACGGCCACTTCATTGGCCGCATTCAGAACCGCCGGTATGACTCCGCCGGCAGCAACGGCATCATACGCCAGCTGCAGAGAGGGAAAACGTTCAAAATCGGGTTGCTGAAAATCGAGGCGCGCAATTTCAAACAGATCCAGCGATGCAACGCCGGAATCAATTCTGTCGGGCCATGACAATGCATGGGCGATCGGGGTACGCATATCGGGGTTGCCCATCTGCGCCAACACAGAGCCATCGACATACTCCACCATGGAGTGTATTACGCTTTGCGGATGTACTACCACCTGTATATCCCGGGGCGCAAGATCAAACAGCCAGTGCGCCTCGATCACCTCCAGCCCCTTGTTCATCATAGTCGCCGAATCAACCGAGATCTTTCTTCCCATATCCCAGTTGGGATGAGCGCAGGCCTGTTCGGGAGTCACCTGCTGCAGATCATTCACAGAAGCGTTGCGAAAGGGACCGCCTGAAGCAGTCAACAGGATGCGTCTGACTCCCTCTTTGCTGCGATCTGCCGGCATGCACTGGAAGATGGCATTATGCTCGCTGTCGATTGGCAGCAGTGTCGCCTGATGTTGCTCTACAGCATCCATAAAGAGTTGTCCGGCGACAACCAGTGACTCCTTGTTTGCCAGCAGCACCCGTTTGCCGGATGTTGCTGCAGCCAGCGCAGAACGCAGACCGGCAGCACCGACAATAGCCGCCATCACTGCGTCTACTTGAGATAGCGACGCCACAACTTCGAGTGCATCGGCGCCATCCAGCACTTCAGTAGCCAGCCCGTTATTAGCAATGTGCTGACGCAGCTGCTCCGCTGCCGTACGATCAACCAGCACCGCATACGGCGGCTGAAATTCAACGACCTGTTCCAGCAGTTTATCGACACTGCTGTTGGCTGCAAGCGCCACTACCCTGAACTGACCGGGATGGCGCCGCAAAACATCCAGCGTACTGGTTCCAATGGATCCGGTCGATCCGAGTACAGTAACACCGATCACTACACTATTCCGCTGAGGTGCAAACCGGCAGCAAACACCGGCGCGCTGGCAATCAGGCTGTCGATACGGTCCCAGATACCGCCGTGTCCCGGCAGCAGATGGCCGCTGTCTTTTTTGTCAGCGCGGCGTTTAACAAGACTTTCAAACAGGTCGCCGGCAACAGAGACGACTGCTGTCAGCAGTGATAACAGCAGAGCAACGGCAATCAGATGGGAGGTCGAATGCGCAGACGACTGCAACAGCATCACAAACATCAGCACACCCCAGATGGCTGCGGCGGCAAGCGCTCCCGCCATCCCCTCCAGCGTTTTTCCAGGACTCAGCACCGGCGCCAGTTTGCGGCGGCCAAGCGCCTTGCCGGTAAAATAGGCGGCTGAATCGGCGATCCAGATCAGAATCAGTAACCCCAGCGTCAATTGCGGCCCGATATCCGGCAGCTGATGCAGGGAGACCATCGCCTGCCAGGCTGCAGTGAGCAGCAACAGTCCGAGCACCAGGATAAATGGCTGAAATACCGCCTTGCGCAATACCTTGCGCCGCCATGAAAACAGCGCCAAGGACATTCCCAGCCATAAACCGGCGGCAATCAGGATCAGGAAATGAGAGACTCCATCCGTGGCAATAAACCATAGCCCGGTTAACAACAAGCCACACAGGAGCACATAAAGAAGTTGCAATGGAAGGGATTGCAGACCAGCCAGTCGCGCCCACTCCCATGCGCACAACAACATCACAGCGGCCGCCATGGCGGCAAACAACCAGTGATCAGCTGCAAGCACACCCCAGACAACAAGAGGAATCAGTATGATGGCAGTGAGAAGGCGTTGTAGCAGCATCAGCTTTCCAGTACCTGCTCGCCTGTACGTCCGAAACGGCGCTGTCTGGCGGCATATTCCTGAAGCGCCTTGCGAAACTCCTGAACCGAAAAGTCAGGCCAGAGCACATCAGTAAAATAGAGTTCAGCGTAGGCTGCCTGCCACAGTATAAAGTTGCTGATGCGCAACTCCCCACCGCTGCGAATAAAAAAATCGACGTCAGGGAGGTCCGCAAAACTCAACTCTGCAGCAAAATGCTGCTCATCAATATCAGCTGCAGCAAGTTCACCGCCTGCTACCTTTGCAGCGACCCGCTGCGCCGCTGTTGCGATATCCCACCGCCCGCTATAGGAGAGGGCAATTTGCAGCACCATACCCTGATTCTCCGCCGTCAGTTTTTCAGCACTCTCAATAACCTGCTGCAGTGTCTCAGAGAGCACAGACCTGTCGCCGATAAAGCGCACCTGAATATGATTGCAGTGCAGTTCATCGATCTCACGCTGCACCACCTTGATGAAAAGCCCCATCAAAAAAGAGCTCTCCTGCTGTGGTCTTTTCCAGTTTTCACTGGAGAAGGCAAAAACTGTCAGAATCCGGATCCCCAGATTTTTACTCTCTTCAACAATTGCATGCAACAGCCTGGATCCGGCCTGGTGACCGAAGGTGCGCGATTTCTTTTTCTGCTTTGCCCAGCGCCCATTGCCATCCATGACGATTGCCACATGGTGCGGCAGAACAGTAAGGTGTTGGTTGTCAGGCACTGTAGTAGATTCTCAATAACTGCTCAAAAAGTCCATGCAGGGCCAGCGTATTGTCATTTCGACCAAAGGGAGAGATCCTGATGCACCCTGTTGAATCCACAGGTTCAAGATTTCTCCCTTTGGTCGAAATGACACATAACTGGCAAATGCGTATTCAATGCAAGAGCATTCAGAAGGACATCAACTCCTCTTCCTTGACCGCGAGGCGCTGATCGATCTCCTTGACATGCTGATCCGTCAGTTTCTGGATGATCTCCTGTCCACGCCGATCATCATCTTCAGTGATCAGCTTCTCCTTGACCAGCTCCTTGAGATCGCTGTTGGCGTCACGACGAATATTGCGCACTGCGACACGCGCCTGCTCACCCTCGTGTCGTACGACGCGGGTCATATCTCTACGTCGCTCTTCGGTCAGAGGCGGCAGCGGAATACGCATGACATTTCCAGCCGTATTTGGATTAAGCCCCAGATCAGACTCCATGATCGCCTTCTCGACAGCCTTGACCATCGTCTGCTCGAATGGTTGAACCAGCAGTGTACGAGCGTCCTCAACAGAGATATTTGCTACCTGCCTCAGCGGCGTATCCGTACCATAATAGGGAACAACGATCTGTTCGAGCAGGCTGGGATGCGCACGACCAGTGCGCAGTTTTGTCAAGGCGCCTTCAAACGCATGAACACTTTTTCCCATGCGATCAGCCGCATCTCTTTTTATTTCATCAATCATCGTATTTCAATCATTGTATTTTTTCAGGATTATCCGCTCTGCACCAGAGTGCCGACAGACTCTCCACCAATCAGGCGCGCCAGTGCGCCCTCGTCATAGATATTCATAACACGCAGAGGCAGATCATGATCCCTGCACAGCAGAATCGCTGTCAAATCCATCACCCCGAGGTTTTCTCTCAATATCCGGTCATAATCGAGTGCCGCATAGAATTCAGCATCAGGGTTGCTCAGCGGATCTGCCGAATAGACTCCATCGACCTTGGTCGCCTTGATAAGCAGATCGGCGCCAATCTCAATCGCACGCAGAGCGGCAGCTGAATCAGTCGTAAAAAAGGGGTTTCCAGTTCCGGCAGAGAAAATAGCCACACCGCCCTGCTGAAGAAAACCAACAGCACGATCACGGCTGTAGTGTTCACACACCTGTTCGATGCGCATGGCTGAAAAGACGCGGCTGTTGACGCCGGCGCGGCGCAGAAAATCATGCATGGCCAAAGAGTTCATCACTGTCGCCAGCATACCCATGTGGTCACCGGTAACGCGATCGATACCGCTCTGCACCAGGCCGGCGCCGCGAAAGATATTTCCGCCGCCGATGACGACGCCAACCTCGACGCCGGCTTCGGATATCGTCTTGATATCAGCAGCCAGACGTTGCAGCACCAGCGGCTCGATGCCGAAATCACCGCTGCCCATCAGGGCCTCGCCTGACAGCTTCAGCAGAATTCGTTTAAGCGGTTTATTCATGGTGGTGAATTCTATCCTGAAAAATGCGCGACGGCGCCATGAAGTTACAATTTCTCAAAAAATCTGCAGACGTCTCTGTCATTTCGAACAAAGGGAGAAATCTTAAATCAAGATCCCTCACATTCGTTCGAAATGACAAACGTGAAACACATCAATCAATTATTGATCTGCGCCATGACCTCGGCTGCAAAATCCTCCTGCTTTTTCTCGATCCCCTCACCCACCTCAAAACGGGTGAAGCTGATCACTGTAGCGCCCGCTTTTTCAAGCATTTCGCCGACAGTAGTATCAGGATCGATTACATAAGGCTGTCCATTCAGGGTCACCTCCTGCAAATATTTGCGCACGCGGCCTTCGATGATCTTGTCAACGATATTCTCCGGCTTGCCGCTCTCCAGCGCCTGCGCACGAAAAATCTCACGCTCCTTCGCCAGTACATCTGCAGGGACATCCGCCTCGGAAACACAGATCGGGTTACTTGCCGCAATATGCATGGCAATACCACGGCCAAGCTCTGCGTCGCCGCCTTCCATATCAACAACAACACCGATACGCACACCATGACGGTAGCTGTATATGTTTCCGCTGGAGGCGACACGCACAAAACGTCGCACAGAGATATTTTCACCAATCTTGGAAATCAGATTTTCACGTGTGGTCTCAATAGTTGTCTCTTCACCGTCGTGCAGCGACTGCTGTACCAGTGCATCTACATCATCAACATCAGAATTGAGCACCCGTGCAGCGACTGCGCCGGCAAAGGAGGAGAAACTCTCATCCTTTGCAACAAAATCCGTTTCACAGTTGATCTCTGCCATAGCGGCAGATTTTCCATCTTCGGATGCAGTAATCACAACCAGACCATCGGCTGCAATACGACCCGCCTTCTTGGCCGCCTTGGCCTGTCCGGATTTACGCATCATTTCAATCGCCGCTTCGATGTCACCATCGGTTTCCTGCAGCATTTTCTTACACTCCATCATGCCCGCGCCGGTACGTTCACGCAGCTCTTTAACTTGAGAGGCTGTAATCGCCATATTCTCTATTCCTCTTGAAAATTTGGATCTGATAAATCCTGCAAACATTTTTTAACCACGGAACACATGCAATAGACGGGAAATAGATAGCTAATTCCGTGTGGTCGGTGTGTTCCGAGGTTAAATTCCCTAACGCAAGGGGAGCGATGTTATTTGGATTCGGCTGCTTCTGCGGCTTCTGCTGGCTTTTCAGCTGCTGCTTCTGCGGCTTCTGCTGGCTTTTCAGCTTCTGCTTCTACTTCAGCTGGTTTTTCAGCTTCAACAGGTTTCTCAGCTTTTGCTGGTTTCTCAGCTTTTGCAGCAGCCCTGCTCTCTTCAGGATTACCTGCAGCGGCAACCATTGCAGCACTCGCACGCCCTTCGAGAACTGCTGCTGCTGCACCCTGGACATAGAGCTGAACTGCGCGAATAGCATCGTCATTACCGGGAATCACGTAATCGATACTGTCAGGATCATTATTGGTATCGACAACGCCGATAACAGGAATGCCAAGCTTCTTCGCTTCAAGCACAGCAATATCCTCGTGACCGGTATCAACAACAAAGAGCGCATCAGGCACACCGCCCATATCCTTGATACCGCCGAGGCTGCGATCAAGCTTGATCTTTTCACGCGTCATGTTGAGAGCCTCTTTCTTGTTGAAGCGGCTTTCGAGCGTACCATCCTCTTCCATCTTTTCAATCTCCTTGAGACGATTGATCGACTGACGAATGGTCTTGTAGTTTGTCAGCATACCGCCAAGCCAGCGGTGGTTCACATAGGGCATAGCGCAACGCTCTGCCTCTTCGCGAATGACCTCCTGCGCTGCACGCTTGGTGCCGACAAACAGGATCTTGCCGCCATTGGCTGCAAGAGTGCCAAGGAAGTTCATGGCATCACTAAAGAGTGGAAGCGTCTGCTCCAGATTGATGATATGGATCTTGTTGCGATGTCCGAAGATGTACGGTGACATCTTAGGATTCCAGTATTTGGTCTGATGACCGAAATGTACGCCTGCCTCGAGCATTTGGCGCATACTGATATTTGACATTGATTAACTCCGGTTTTGGGTTAGGCTTCCATGCGCCCCAGCAAACCAACCCGACCATTATTAATAAATCAGGGCACCCGGCTGCTGTGTCGACACATGTGTGAATTTTCCTCACAAATCGATTGTTGATCTGCGAGGGCGCGTTTTATAGCATAATACGCACTTTAACTCAATCAATTACTCATTCAAATAACACCATGCCCGTTACCATCAAGACAGTTGAAGAGATAGAAAAAATGCGTATCGCCGGTCGTCTGGCGGCACAGGTACTGGAGATGATCGAACCCCATGTCGCCCCCGGGATCACTACGGATGAGCTGGACCGGCTCTGTCATGATTATATTGTCAATGTGCAGCAGGCGATCCCCGCCCCGCTCAACTATCACGGTTTTCCCAAATCAATCTGCACCTCCGTCAATCACCAGGTCTGCCATGGGATTCCGGGCGGCAAAAAACTCAAAAATGGCGACATCATCAATATCGACATTACAGTGATCAAGGATGGTTTTCATGGCGATACCAGCAAGATGTTTCTCGTCGGCAATGCCTCGGTACTCGCCAGACGCCTGGTGCAAACGACACATGATGCCATGTGGCGGGGTATCGACATGGTCGAACCCGGCGTCAGGCTTGGAGATATTGGTCATGCGATTCAGCAGCTTGCAGAAGCGGCCGGGTTTTCTGTTGTGCGCGAATATTGCGGACATGGCATCGGACGCAATTTCCACGAAGATCCGCAGGTAATGCACTATGGCAAACCCGGCGCCGGCATGGAGTTACGCGCCGGCATGTGCTTTACCATCGAGCCCATGATCAATGCCGGCAAGGCGCCGATCAGGCTGCTGCCGGATCATTGGACCGTTGTCACCAGGGATCGAAAGCTCTCCGCCCAGTGGGAACACACCCTGCTGGTCACGGAAGGCGGCCACGAAGTGCTGACTCTGCGTGACGAAGAGTAATGACTATATCAGCCGTCCAGCAGCAAATGCTCGCAGCAGTTGACGATGCAGGCTCTGATTTTTCAGAGATTCGTACTGCTCTCAAGCAAGCCAGTGGCCAGCTTGAAAAAATGTTTGTCGACAATGCCCCCATCCGCGAACTGGTGAATGGCCGCGCCGCTCTGGTTGATGCTCTGCTGCAGAGTCTGTGGAAGCGTCACATTGATGAACGGATGGATGTCGCTCTTGCTGCCGTCGGCGGTTATGGTCGTGGCGAGCTGCACCCGGCTTCCGATATCGACCTGCTGATTCTGCTGGGACAGGAGGATGATGAAGAACTGGCCATGGCGCTCTCATCCTTCATCACCCTGTTATGGGATATCGGCCTGTATGTTGGACAGAGTGTACGCACCCTGCAGGAGTGTCGCGAAGAGGCGAAAAAAGATATCACTGTCGCCACAAATCTGATGGAGGCGCGCTTTCTGTGCGGAAACAGCGAGCTTGTCGATCAAATGCTGGATCAGACCGGGCCGCAGAAACTGTGGCCCTCCGATCTCTTTTTCAAGGCCAAATGGCGGGAGCAGCAGCGGCGCCATCTCAAATATGACGACACCGCCCACTCGCTCGAACCCAATGTCAAGGAGGGCCCCGGAGGATTGCGTGACATGCAGATGATCGGCTGGGTTGCCAAACGCCACTTCTGCGTCCCCTCCTTAAGCGGGCTGGTGAAGCATCATTTTCTCACACAGAGCGAATATCAATCGCTGAAAAAAGAGGAGGCGCATCTGTGGCGGGTCCGCTTTGCCCTGCATATGACAACCGGACGGGCAGAAGACCGGCTGCTGTTTGACTATCAGCGCAAACTTGCAGAGCTGTTTGGCTATGAAGATGATGAGGTCGAGCTGGGTGTCGAGAAGTTCATGCAGCGCTATTACCGGGCGGTCACTGAACTGCAGCGTCTCAACGAGATGCTGCTGCAATATTTTCAGGAGACCATCCTGCTGAAGAACCAGCTGCAGCCGCCGTGCATCATCAACAACCGCTTCCAAACACGCAGCGGCTTCCTCGAAGTGCGCGACAAACAGCTCTTCAGCCATCGTCCGATCATCATGCTGGAGCTGTTTCTGTTGATGACACAGGATAGCGACATCAAGGGGGTGCGCGCCTCCACCATTCGCCAGATTCGCGAACATCTGCATTTGATCGACAGCAGATTCCGCACAAATCACAAGGCGCAGCAGCTCTTTCTGGAAATCCTGAAACAGCCGCAGGGCGTCTTCCATGCACTGCGTCGCATGAACCGCTATGGCTTCCTCGCCGCCTATATTCCGGACTTTTCCAATATTGTCGGCAGAATGCAGTATGACCTCTTCCATGTCTACACGGTCGATACCCACACATTGTTCGTCATCCGCAACCTGAGGCGCTTTACTGTTGCCAAACATCATGATGAATTCCCGTCATGCTCGGACGTCATTGCCCGGGTTCCCAGGCAGGAGCTGCTGATTCTGGCTGCGCTTTTCCATGATATCGCCAAGGGGCGTGGCGGCGATCACTCACAACTTGGCGAGGCTGTTGCATATCAATTCTGCCGGCAGCAGGGACTCGATGAGGAAGATAGCCGCCTGGTTGCATGGCTGGTGCGCAGCCATCTTGTGATGTCCATGACTGCCCAACGCAAGGATATTGAAGATCCATCCGTGATCCATGAATTCGCCCGCCAGGTGGAGACCCCGGAGCGTTTGGACTATCTCTACCTGCTGACAGTCGCCGACATGCGCGCCACCAACCCAAAACGCTGGAACAGCTGGAAAGGATCTCTGCTTGGACAACTCCACAGATCGACACACCTGGCGCTGACCACGGACATCGATGCACAAACACGCAATGCCCGTCAGATCGCACAGAATAAGCAACAGGCCCTGCAGCAACTGCGGCAGCGTTATGCCGAGAGCAAAATCACCACACACTGGGCCTCCCTGAGTGACAACTATTTTCTGCAGAATAGTGTTGACGGCATCGTGTGGCAGACATCCCTGCTGCTTGACCATGCCGGTCAGACGACTCCACAGCTGCATATCATAACGAATGACTCTCATGGCGGCAGTGAAATCCTGATTATCGATCGTGACCGGGATAATCTCTTCGCCATTACAACCGGCCTGCTGGATCAGCTTGGACTGAATATCATGCATGCCCGTATCGAGACTGCCGGTAACGGCATTACCATCAGCAGCTTTGTGGTGCTGGAGGAGGATGGCTCAGCAGTTGCCGGCGAGATCAGGGAGAGTGAAATCAAACAACGACTGTTGCAGCGACTGCAGGCGCCTGCTCCTCTGGCAGTGAGCAGCTCGGATTTTCGTTCGAGAGAGTCCCGTCATTTCGATGTAGAAACACGCATCAGCTTCAGTCAGGATGAATCAAAGCAGAGAACTATCATGCGCATAGTGACAGCAGACCGGCCGGGGCTGCTTGCAAAGATCGGGCTCGCCTTCAGCAAATGCAATATCCGTCTCTACAGTGCAAAAATCGCCACCATCGGCGCAGATGTGGACAACAGCTTTTTTATCACGGATAGCAACAGTCAGCCGCTCAGCGACGAGATACAGCAGCGCCTGCTGCAGGAGTGTGTATTACAACAGATTGAGCCGCAGGAGTGACGGCAGTGAGTTGGGAAAATCAAGTATGCAGAAACAATATGGAACAGGAACTACAAACTTTCTACAATCCTTGATTGATGCGCTTAACCTACGTCATACATGGATGTATAAGTGTCGCCAGAGGCAGGATGCCGGAAGCGACCATGGATGTCGGTCAGGGGCGTGAGCAGGCCGTTCCTGCGCATCCTGCGCTCACGGCATTTGTACATCCATGTACGGCAGACGCGGAAGCTTCGCAAGCTCAGCACATCCTATGACTGCAAACTCTCTTTTCTTTCGCTGCCTACTGCCAATTTTTTCAGATCATCACCGCACTGCGACAGAACAGCGGCGCTCTCTGCGCTCCTGCGTGAAATCTCGCTGATCGATTCGATCGACTTGCCCACGCCTGCAACGGAGCCGGACTGTTTTTGCGAAATCTGAGCCATACGTCGTAACAAATCTGCAAAATAGTAGAATGCCTCCTCGATCTGCTGCGTGGTCGTACAGGTTTCATCGGCAGCCATCTGCATTGACTCTCTCGCAACTGCTGCAGACTCCTCGGCATATTCTGTCATCTCATCCATCACAGCTATCACTTCAGTGATTAAACTGCCCGCCGCAAGCAGATGCGCAGACTCAAAACTGCTGCCATCCTGTAGGCGTTTTGAGACTTCGCGGCATGTTTTTGCCGCCGTGAGAATCTGTTCGTTCGCATGGGAAATCCCCGCCGCCTGAGTACGGTTTGTCTCAGTGAGTCTATTCATCGAGCTTTGCAGCAGCTGACGCTCTCTTTGATGCTGTTCAAACTCCGCTGCATGCTGATGTTCACGAATGCGGGCATCACGGAAGAGGATGCTGATCAGCATGATGGCCACCGGGAGTGTGACAGCCCCCAGCATGACGATCACCAGGACAGCGGCCTGAGCACGGGCCACATCTGCTTCGCCCGATAATAGACGGGAGAGATCACGCAGCATTGTAAAAGGCGCACCGTTTTCACTCGCAATGAGAAGCAGCGATCCCACCAATATCGCCAGCGACAGGATGACAAGCAGCACTGTGAGTGCCCGGAATAGCGCGCCTGAACCCTGTGTTGCTCCCATGACCTGACTCTGCCTTTGTTATGAAAATAGTTGTTCGATAAATCCGGAATGAATCAATCAGAGACGAGAAACTCCATGCCTGTTGTGGCACAATAGTACATCCTGTCACAGAAGATTCAATCGATAAATGAAGTCTCTATCCGTCGGGTTCATTATGGATCCCGTGCACAAGATCAAGATCCACAAGGACAGCACCTTCGCCATGATGCTCGAAGCGCAGCAGCGCGGGCATCAAATCTGGTATATGGAACTCTCGGATCTGTGGCTGCAGAGTGACAGGGCATGGGCCAGGCAGCACCGCATGGTTGTCACAGACGATCCGGACAACTGGTTTGAGATCACTGAAAGCAGCGAGCGCCCCATGGATGAGCTCGATGTCATCATGATGCGCAAGGATCCCCCCTTCAATCTGACATACATCATCACCACCTACCTGCTTGAAGCAGCGGAGAGGCGCGGGACCCTGATCGTCAATCCCCCTGCCGCATTGCGTGATTATAACGAGAAGCTGGCTACCGCGCTTTTTCCGCAATGCTGCGTCCCCTCCATGGTGACACGCGATATGCTGCGTTTGCGTCACTTCATAGAGTCACAGCAGCAAACCGTGGTCAAACCGGTCGACAGCATGGGCGGCGACTCTATTTTCCGCGCCAATGCCGATGACCTCAACCTCAATGTCATTCTTGAAACAGTCACCGAACGCGGTACTCTCTATGTCATGGCGCAGCAATATATTCCTGAAATCAACGCCGGTGATAAACGCATCCTGATGGTAAACGGCGACCCCGTCCCCTATGCGCTGGCGCGCATTCCCGGTGAGGGGGAGTTCCGCGGCAATCTTGCAGCCGGAGGCACGGGAAAGGGGCAGCCGCTCTCCGACCGGGACAAATGGATCGCTGCTCAAATCGGCCCCTGGTTGAAGAGCAACAAAATCCTTTTTGCGGGACTTGATGTCATCGGCGATTATCTCACTGAAATCAATATCACCAGCCCGACATGTATTCGCGAGCTTGACTCCCGGTTTAATTTAAATATCAGCAAACAACTTTTTGATATTATTGAAAATAATGTTTAAGAATAGGCAATACATTACACTACTCCTGATCACGGCATGCATCCTGTGGCTGCCTGCCTGTACAAAAAATGCCCCTGTCTACTCCACCACTTTTACAGTTGCCGGCGAGCGTATTCACATCGCAATCACCAGCACCTCGAAAGCCAGGGCGCTGCGTATCTTTTCTCAGCTCAAAGAGGACAGCCTCTATATCGAGAAGTACTGGAATCCCCAGCGAAGCGGAACCCTGCGGCGCACCAACACACTCCTCGCCAGCGGCAAGCAATTTTCCGCTCCGCCTTCCGTCATCCCCATGATCAAACTGAGCCAGAAATACGCACAGCTCAGCAACGGCAGGTTTGATGCCGCCAGAGGCAGGTATCTCAAATCCTGGGGATATTACGACAATCAGGAGAGCGCCACTGCCTCGGCAACCAAAACCTCGCTGACTACTGCATCCGTCACTCCGTTGCAGCCTCCTCCACGCTCATCAGATGTCAGGATTGATGACTTCAGACTACAGACAGACAACCCCAATGTCATGTTTGATTTTGGACTGCTTGGCAAGGGATACAGCCTGGAGATGTTTGAAAAATCGCTGAAAGAGAATGGCATCTATAACGCCATCATCAATCTTGGTGGTGATTTCAAGGCGATTGGCACCCGTTCGGGAGAGCCCTGGAATATTGGAGTTCCGAGAGGAGATAACACCGGCGTGCTGGCAACCATCAATATCGCGGAGGGAGAATCTGTCATGACGCTTGGCAGTTACCGTGCGCAATCCATCGCCAGCGCACCTCTCAACTATCCGGTCTATGATCCTGCAACCCATGCTCCGGTCGACCACACCAATTCTGTCACGGTACTCCACCGTGATGCCACATTGGCCAGCGCTGCGGCACAGGCAATTTTTGTCGCGGGTCCGCAGCAGTGGCAACAGACAGCAGCAGAGATGGGAGTTCATGAGGTTCTGCTCATAGATAATACGGGCACAATCCACCTCAGTGCAAGCATGCATGATCGCCTTGATTTTACACAAATCAATCCGGATCTTGAGATCTCAAGCCTGCAGTGATGAGTAGTTTGCATCTCTCCGACATTAATGTCACGCTTGCGAACACGCTGATCCTGGCAGTGGCGATTCACGGCATAGTCATCCTGGCTATCGACTTTGAATCGACACAGGACAACAGCAACTCACATCTGCAATCACTGGAGGTCACTGTCGCCACGCAATCAGACCCTGAAAAACCGGAGAAAGCCGATTTTTACGCACAGTCAAATCAGTCCGGCGGCGGCAACCTTGATGAAGCACTGAAACCTACGCTTAGCTCTGAACTACAGGGTCACATCGACATACACACGGATGAGGTCAACCGTTCTGAATTCTCCCCCTCCCGGCAAGAGAGTGAGCAGCGCACGGATACCAAAATACCGCGTCTCACGATTACAAGACCCTCCCCTTTCAGCATCAGTGAAACATCCACTGACAACAGCCCGTCGGGAGAACAATCCTCCCCCTCCGAATTACTCGCAAATCTCTCACAGGAGATCCATCAACTGCAGGCCGAGCTTGGTGACAAAACGGAGGCTTTTGCAAAATTCAAGCGTCGCAAATCAATCACGGCAGCAACCAGGGAACACATCTATGCCGCCTACATGGAACAGTGGCGCCGCAAGATTGAAGCGCATGGAAACCTCAACTATCCAGTGGGAGCCGATGGCAGTGTCGTTGTCCATATTGCGGTCAGATCTGACGGCAGTGTGGAAGAAATCCGCATTCTGCAACCTTCGAAATCGTCACTGGTCAATGAATCAGCACTGAATATTGCGCAATCAGCGGCGCCATTTCCGCCATTTCCTGACAGCATCAGGGCGAAAACCGATATACTGGATATTATTCGCACATGGCGTTTTCAACCGCAAGGACGCGGACTGAATGTGGACACCACTCACAAGACGCATTGAAAACATGACCTATACAAATCTTACGAATCATTTTCTGATAGCAATGCCGGGCTTGCATGATCCGAATTTTGAAAAAACCGTGACATATATCTGTGAACACACCAGTGAACATGGCGCCATGGGAATTATCATCAATTCACCGCTTGATATTCCCATGTCAGAAATCCTCGAGCAGCTGGATATCGATCACCCCATATCCAACCTGGAAAACAGCATCATCTATCTGGGTGGGCCTGTCAGCAGCGACAGGGGCTTTGTGCTGCATGAGAGCACTTCCAGATGGGACTCGACACTGGTCGTCAAAGACGGTATCAGCATCACCACCTCACGGGATATTCTGCAGGCGATCGCACGTGGTGAAGGACCCGAAAAACGACTCATGGCGCTGGGCTATGCAGGCTGGTCACCGGGACAGCTCGAACAGGAGCTTGCCGCCAACTCATGGCTGAGCGGCCCTGCAGACAACACGATTATTTTTGACCAGCCGGCATCGCAGCGCTGGCAGGCTGCAGCCAGTGATCTGGGAGTCGATCTTTCACTGCTAAGCACCGAGACTGGCCACGCTTGAAGACAACAGCAGCATCAGGCAACATAACCCTGTTGGGCTTTGACTATGGCGTCAAACACATTGGCGTCGCTGTCGGCCAGACACTGCTGCAGAGCGCAACGCCGCTGACAACCCTGCACGCCAAGAAACACAAACCGGACTGGGATGGTGTGACACAACTGATTGCCGAGTGGCAGCCCCTGGAACTGGTCGTTGGCTTACCCTTCACAATGGATGACGCTGAATCAGAGGTTGCCGACAAGGCAAAACGTTTCGCCCGCCAACTGCATGGCAGATACCATCTACCGGTCCACATGATTGACGAGCGGCTGACAACGCGCGAAGCCGCCACCATCCTGCGCACCCAGGATAAACGCGACGGCAGACTCGATGCCCTGGCTGCGGTGCTCATTCTGGAGACATGGTTAAGGAAATGACACAACATACACAACAAACCCACTTCTTTATGGGGCACGACGCCATCATCAGCGTGATCGACGGCATGGCCACAAAACTCTCGCTTTACCTTGAAAACAGGGCGCGAGAAGATGTTGCCATGATCGGCATTCATACCGGCGGCATCTGGGTGGCGCAGCGACTGCATCAACTGCTGCACATCGATCCGCCTCTCGGCATCATCGACATCTCCTTCTACCGGGATGACTTCAGCCAGATTGGACTGAACCCGGAAGTCCGCCCGTCGCAGATCAGCTTCGACGTGGATGATCGCCACATCGTCCTGGTCGATGACGTGCTGCACACCGGAAGAACAATCCGCGCCGCACTCAATGAGATTTTCGACTATGGACGCCCCAGGTCAGTCACACTTGTAACACTGGTCGATCGCAGTGGACGGGAACTACCGGTCGAACCCGAGATCATCGGCGTGGAAGTCACCATTGACCCCAGGGAGGAGATCAAATTAACCGGCCCGGAGAGACTGGAACTTGTGATTGGCAGTAGTTAGAGTATGGGTTTTAGGTTTTAGGACACGATATTGTGGGGGATTCCGGATGACAACCAAACCACAACCTTACAAACAGATCCTGAGACACCCCATGCGCTTCATATGGCAGGTTCTCAAGGGCTTCAAGGCAAATCAGGGGTTGCTGCTCTCCGGCGCTGTCGCCTATTATGCCCTGCTCTCAATCATTCCACTGATTACACTGATCCTGATGGCGCTCTCCCATTTTGTGGGAACGGATCTGCTGTTGGAAACACTGAGGCAAAATATCGAACTGATCGTACCCGCACATGCAGATGTCATCGTCGAGCAGATGTCACAATTTCTCAACCACAGGCACGTTATCAGCTGGGTGCTGGTCGGTGCGCTGCTATTCTTCAGTTCAATGGCATTTACCGTGCTGGAGAATGCCATCTCATTCATCTTTCACCATCGTATCGCTATCCATCGCCGCCACTTTCTGGTCTCTGCCATACTGCCCTATATCTACATCCTGGTGATGGGCATTGGCTTTTTTCTGATGACGTTGATAGCAAGCGTCATGGCAGGTGTCGAAACCAGGGAATTATCGCTGTTTGGAATGCATTGGTCGCTGCAGGGCATCTCCAGAGTCTCACTCTATATTATCGGTCTGGCGGGACAAATCCTGCTGTTAACCTCCTTCTACCTGGTCATGCCTCTCGGACATCTCTCTATACGTCATGCGCTCATTGGCGGAGTGGCGGCAGCGATCATGTGGGAAGTGATGCGCCATATCCTGGTGTGGTATTTTTCAACCCTGTCGCTGGTCAACGTCGTCTATGGCTCCCTGGCAACAGCGATTGTGGTGCTGATCAGCCTTGAAATCGCCGGCATGATCCTGCTCTTCGGCGCCCAGGTGATCGCTGAATATGAGCGCCTTGGCCTGGATACTGATGGTCAACATAAAGGCATTCATCTCTAAAAAATGTCTGTTTGGCGCTCGAATGGTGTTGTAGGTTGGCGCTGAGGAACGAAGCCCAACACCCATAATCAACTATCATCTTCATCAAGCACCTGCACCTGGATATCTCTCCTGTCACTAACGCTAACAGTCAGATAAATTGGCCTGCAACACACCGAACAATCTTCAATATACTGCTGTTGTCCAATGGAAGCATCAACAACGATTTCAATTTGCTCCGCACAATATGGGCACTCGATCCCGACAGTCTGCAGAAGATACATCAGCCAGCTCCTCTAGCGGGCAGATTTTCCGCAATCATAAGCCTCGAGCAGTGCATTTTTCAGTTCAGGGTGATTATCCAGATCATCGATGTTTAACTCCCGCGATGCAATCGACTGTAGCATGTCGATGACCTGGTTCTGCTGCCACCGCCTTTGAAAACCCTCAACATCAAGAACTTCATTATTGACAAAATTCGCAACAGCGCCCTGTGCATTGACAAACCTGATTGGTGACTGCTCCATCACCTCATACAGGTAGGAGTAGGTATCAATTCCATTTTCCATCGCCAGCAGAGTGTAGAGATGGGGCAAACTGCCATGCTGTTTCATCAGGGCATCGAGGTCGATGGTCATCGATGGTGTGTGAGTTTCACCCTTGAATGAAAATGTCACTGTGGCGTCTATACTGTTTTTCATATTGAGATACATCTGCTGAAAATAGTGACGCCATTTTACAGGCTTTCATGGTGGATGCGCTGCCGCTTATCCCCCCTACGAATATTGCAAAAGCAACTCCCGCACAAAGTCCCTTGCCTCCCCGAGATGTTCGCCCGCCTGCGCGGTGATCGATGTTCCCAGATCAAATTGATATGCGGAGATGCCAAGCAGATAAGCATCCGGGAGCGGCTCGCCACAAACCTGCTCATAGACTGTCAACAGAGCAGCCGGAGAGATGGCATGGGTGGTGTAGCTGTTGTCCCGGCAAGGCTCGAGGCGTGAATAGTCGAAAGGCGCTGTTGCAGAGAGACTGGCATCGATAAACACCACCAGTTGGCGCTTCTGCATATCCAGTGCGTGTTCGATCTGCAGCTGATAATCGGTGAGCGCATCAAAAATATCCGCCACCCTGCCCAGCGCTCGTTCTTCCTCGATCATCTCGAGCAGCGCAGGCCCCAGGCCATCATCACCACGCGAAGGATTTCCGTAACCCAGCAGCAGCACTGATTTATGAGTTTCGTTGCTGGAAATCATGCTGGGATGCGCTACCGCTTATGCCACCCTACAAACCGTAGGGTGCAATAAGCTCCGCGCATTGCACCAAAACCTGGAGTCTGCTTCAGGTGTCACAAACACCAACCACTCCCTGTGAATTCCTGAAGAGGCGATCGATCACCTCTCCACGTTCATCCACAAGCTGTATTTCCAGCGGCATTTTTCCCAGCGCATGGGTGGCGCAGGAGAGACAGGGGTCATAGGCGCGGATAGCCACCTCGATATTATTCAGCAGCGGCTCTGTCAGTTCACGCCCATCCAGCTGATCCAGTGCAACACGCCGGATCGACTGGTTCATGGCGCTGTTGTTATTTGTCGTGGAAACAATCAGATTCGCCCTGGTCACCAGGCCGTCGTCATCGATCTCATAGTGATGAAACAGGGTGCCGCGGGGCGCCTCGAGCACACCGATGCCAGTCTGCTGCATCTCACCGCGAAGACGCAGTTCACTCCCCATGAGGTCGGGATCATGCAGCAGGTCGCGGATCCCTTCAGCGCAGTAGAGCAACTCGATCATGCGCGCCCAATGATAGGCCAGCGTCGATTGCACCAGACCTCCATCCGCCAGAGCACGAAACTCGAGCCGTGCAGCTTCAGCCAGCGGCGTGTCGATGAAGTCACAGTTGTTCACCCGTGCAAGCGGCCCCACCCTGTAGGAGCCATGCTCCGGCCCCAGCCCTGTGACAAAGGGAAACTTCATATAACTCCACGATTTGATCTGCTCATGGATATGCTCGCCATAACCGAGGTAGTCCAGGTTGTCGATAACGATCTTGCCGGCGGCATCCTTGAGCCTCAAACCCCCATGGTAGAGATCCATGGCGCCATCGGTACGCCCCAGGCTCAGCATATTGGTATCGATCAACGCAAAGCTGCGGTTGTGATCCAGATCCTGCAGAAACAGCCGCTTGCTCAGGGCCACTGCCGCCTCTCCCCACTCGATCACCTGATCGATATCGGCCAGCAGATAATCCCGCTCCTCGCTGCTGAGAGACTTGTTGACGCCGCCGGGAATAGCGCCTGTTCCATGCACCCGCTTGCCGGATGTGATGCGAATCACCTCCTGGCCGAATTTCCTCAGCATCACCCCCTGCGTTGCAATCTCAGGATAGTCGGCGAGCACGCCGACGATATTGCGATGCGCGACAGCATCATCATAGCCGAACAGCAGATCCGGAGAGGAGAGGTGAAAAAAGTGCAGCGCATGGGACTGCAGCACCTGGCCGAGATGCATCAATCGCCTCACCTTCTCAGCTGTCGGCGTGAGTGCTTTGACCCCGATCAGCTGATCGGTCGCCTTGGCGGCCGCCAGGTGATGGCTCACCGGACAGATGCCGCACAAACGCTGCACGATCACTGGAAGCTCCCAGTAGGGACGCCCCTGGATAAATTTCTCGAAGCCACGGAACTCGACAATGTGCAGCCGCGCCTGCCTGACGTGATTCTCATCATCCAGCAGCAGCGTGACTTTGCCATGCCCCTCTACCCGGGTCAGGGGCTCGATCACCACCCGCTTGAGCTTGTCGGGCTGCTGCGCCGTCTCCAGCGCATCGATCCCTGTTTTACTTGCTTTAGTCATAATGAATCTGCCGGTAGGCGAACTCGATGGGCTTGCCGGTCAGCAATTCCTGAAAAAAAGTCCAGATGGTATCTGCCGGGGGTGGACAGCCCGGCAGAAAGTAGTCGATTTTCACGACTTCATGGATGGGATGCACCCTGTTCAGCAGCATCGGAATTTCGGGATCATCAGGAATCTGCGCATCGGCGATGCCCATACCCTGCAGATAGGACTCCTCGAGACACTCCGTCAGCGTGTAGTGATTGCGCATGGCGGGGATGCCGCCCGTGATGGCGCAGGCCCCGAAGGAGAGCAGGGTCTTGCAATGGCGGCGAAACTCCTTCAGCACCTCGACATTCTCGGCATTGCAGACGCCACCCTCAACGATCCCCAGGTCACACTCGCCGATACGCTTGATATCGGTCAGCGGTGTGCGGTCGAACTCGATCAACTCGAGCAGCTCGATGAGACGCTCATCGATATCCAGCAGTGACATGTGACAACCAAAACAGCCACCAAGAGAGACGGTCGCGACCTTTACCTTGTCAGCCATTGTAATCCTCCTCCAACGCAGCGACATCGCCAACCCTGCTGATCGGTTCGAGGTCGTAGAGACGCTCCCCAATCGGCACATCATAACCCCGATGTTTCTGCAGTATGGCGCCAACCGGACAGACATGCGCCGCCTTGTCGCCGGCATCAAACAGCGAATCGCCAAGCTTTCCGCTCTTAGAATTCACCGCCAGATGAGCGCCGATCCCCCGCCCGCTGATGGCAAACACATCCTTGCCATCGACATCCCGGCTTGCGCGCACGCAGAGCTCACATAGAATGCAGCGGTTGAAGTCGATCGCCACATCCGGGTGAGAAGCATCGATATCGCGCACGGGATAGAGATGCGTCAGCTCCGGCGCCAGCATTCCGCAGTAGTAGGCGACGGCCTGCAGCTGACAAGCGCCGCTCTTTTCACATGCAGGACACTGATGATTGCCTTCGACAAACAGCATCTGCAGCAGGGTGCGGCGCTGCGCCATCAACACATCGCTGTTATTTTCAACCACGGCGTTATCGGCCGCAGGGGTGATACAGGCAGCCGCATGACGGCCGTTGACAGTGACGATACAGAGCCTGCAGCTGCCATGCGGATGAAACTCCGGGTTGTGGCAAAGGTGGGGAATATAGACGCCAGCGGCCAGCGCGGCGTCCATGACGGTCTCTCCCTCTTCAAACGGAATCTTCTGACCATCGATCACAAAGTGCTTGCTCATACACCGCCTCCCTCGATATGGGCGCCCGCATCATCCCTGCCGCTGATTTGCCGCGCCTCCTCCAGTGCAGCATCCAGATCAAATGCCGGTTCAAAACCGGTCGACTTCAGTTGCGCCTCATAAATTTCGGGAAATTTCTCTATGCTGCCCAGTATCGGATTTGCCGCCGTCATGCCGAGGCCACAATGGCTACTCTCTCTCATCAGGGAGCCGATCTTACTCATCACGGCAAGATCCTCTGAAGTTGCATGGCCGCCAACCACCTTGTGCAAACGCTTTTGCAGCAATGTTGTCCCCACCCGGCATGGTGTGCAGAAGCCGCAGCTCTCGTGCACAAAGAAATCGGTAAAATTTTCGACGGCATTCAGCAGATCCCTCTGCTCTCCGAATACCATCAGGGAACCGCCGGTGGAGAGATCCTCAAAGGCGATGCTGCGATCAAATTCCGATGGCGGCACACACTGGCCAGCTGGACCCGCCACCTGCACCGCCTGCACATCCTCCGCGCCGCAGCCGCGCAATATGGTTTCGAGACTCACCCCGTAAGGATATTCATACACACCGGGGCGTTTACAATCACCCGAAATACTCAACAACTTGGTGCCGGCAGAGTCGGGCGTGCCCCTGGAGCGGAACCACTCTGCCCCGTAAACGGCGATCATTGCCGCAGCGATCAGGGTCTCGACATTATTCACCACGGTCGGCCTGCCGCGATAGCCTTCGGTCACGGGAAAAGGGGGGCGGATTCTCGGAATGCCGCGCTTGCCCTCCAGCGATTCGATCAGAGCCGACTCCTCACCACAAATATAGGCGCCGGCGCCAAGATGGATCTCGATATCAAAATCAAAGCCCGCTTGTCCGAGGATGGAGTCTCCGAGCAGATTCGCATCACGACGACGCTGTAGCTCCTGCTGCAGCTCCTTCAGCAGATAGAGATACTCGGCGCGCAGATAGAGAAATCCCTGGCTGGCGCCGATCACCCCGGCGCACAGGGTCATACCTTCAAACAAGCGGTCGGCATAGGCCTGCAGCAGCACGCGATCCTTGAAGGTGCCCGGCTCGCCTTCGTCCGCATTACACACGACGACACGCTCATCGGCGCTGGCATCACGACAAAAGCGCCACTTCAATGCCGTTCTGAAACCAGCGCCACCGCGACCACGCAATCCTGATGCCTCCAGCTCACTGAGCACCTGCTCAGCGCCGCGACTCACTACAGCATCAATCGCCGCACCTTGCTGCAGATCGTTATCCAGCAGCAGATCCCTGCGCTGAATATTCTCACCCACGGCAAAGAGTTCCTGCGGCCACTCTTCAAGCAGCATGCGCTTTTCGATCAACTTTGCAATCTGCTCGCAACGCTGTGGAGTCAGCAAGGTCAGCGTACGGTTGTTCACCAGCGCTGCAGGCCCCTGGTCACCCATACCGGTACAGGAGGTATATCCAAGGCTCACCACACCATCCTCCCTTGTCGTTCCGGGTTCAACACCCAGCCGCTGCGCCAGCATTCCTACAAGTTCACGGCTCCCCGACATCTGATCAACGATGTTATCGCTCATCAACAGATCGTAAAGCCCACGTGGCTGTGTGTGCAGAAAGCTGTAAAAGCCGATCACCCCCTCGATGTTTGCCCGTGGCAGCGAGAGCTTGTCAGCAATCAGGTCAACGGCAGCGGAAGAGATATGGTGGAATGCCTGCTGCACAGCAATCAATATCTGCAGCAGGTTGAATGGATCATGACTCCATTGCCTGAGCAGATCAGCGGTAACATCTTCAACAGAAGCTTGATGCGTCATAGGTGCTCCGATTTTAAAAGGATCGCATCCCATTTAAAACAGGTGTGTGTACTTCACTCAATTTAGAGCAGTGTAGATTATCTGACAGCATTTTTCTCAATAAAACAGAGGTTTTATTGACCTGGATAAAGTATTTGTAAAATTCACACAAAGAGGCATGCGGGGGATAGAGTAAAACAGAGTTTTTGCGTTGAAATAGTCGATTTTTCAGACAGGCTTGCTTTATAATTGCGCATTGCACTCCATTCAGGCCGATGTAGCTCAGTTGGTAGAGCAACTGATTCGTAATCAGTAGGTCGGCGGTTCAATTCCGCCCATCGGCTCCATATAAAACAAAGGCTTAGCGTAACCGCCAGGCCTTTTTCTTTTCAAAAAACGCAATAAAAACGCACTCCCCGGCAAGAAACCACAATAAAGCGCACTCTCCTGCACCACCCGAACACCTCACCCAGGCACGACACAATATAGCCACTGGAACCGCTGTTCCACTGGATAGACTCGCCTTCTGAATATGGCTGAAAAAGGCATTATCGGCTGCTGACTGCGGCATGAGCGAACGTACGTACAAGCAGAAATGCGGGTACTTGTTGGGTTCACTGCCCACGCCAACACTTAACGCAGACAGAGCCAAAGTCAATATGAAACGTATTGCCGATGCGGGACTTTCATTACTGATTTCACCGGCTCATGCCGTCGTCGGACCTCCATTGATGCCCGTATCCTATGCGGGCGTCGCTCGCCGAACAGCGCGCCGCCGCCGTTAAAGTACACAAGCATGGCGGCAATACTGTTGTCCAGATCTGAATTGGATATAGAAGCGATTGCAGGTTAGTTTTCGATGTAGCTGGCTGACTCGGGAGGGATATCACAGCATTGCCCTCGCCAGGTCACAGAATCGAGCCGGCAACCCACTTGAGAAGTTCGAGGAACGATACCTGAGAGCCAACAACGGCGAGCATGGGCACGCCCGCCGCAATGACGAGTTGCACCACCGCGGCGCGATCGACTGGGAAGAGTCGCATCCGCAGCACAGTCTCGACGCTCGCGTTCAGATCCGATACCGAGGAGGGCTCGGGAGAGCCTATCAGCTCCCCGCCGTTTCGCGCCTCCCCAATCCACTTGCGATGGAAAGCGAGATGGTGCTGATGGGCAAGACGGCCGTAGTCAAGCAGCGCCTGTTCTCGAAGCATGTAAAGCGGCCGGACGAACACGAGCATTGGACCGAGGAACAGGAACAGGCACATCATAATCCACCCCAGCAGAACGATCCAGATGGCCTCTGAACTGTGATGGGAGAAGCTTAGATCCTTCAGGATGGAGGAGGCGATTACGCAACTCAGCGCGAAGATTAAACCGCTGAAGATGCCTGGGTAGATCGCCAGAAAGCCGAGGCCGCCTGTACGATCCGGATGCAGGGGTGTGAGCTCGAGCGGCAGGCGAGAGATGCGAAACAGCAACACACTCCACACCAGGAACCGCCAGATCCAGCGCAGCACCAGGAAGAGAAAGAGGGGGTTGCTGATGAAACGGGCGATCTCTCCGGCCCAGGAGAGCGTGACCTCGCCGGCAGCCACCGTCCCCTCCCAGCTCGAGCCGGCGAGCTCCACTGCAAAACTCGCGGTAAGGCCCGACCACACAAGGACCACAGCCAGTATAATCACTTCGGCAAGTGCGGAACCGGAACGGCGGTCTGCGCTGGTGAGGATGGCTGTGAACTCGCGCTGGCCGTTATCCGAGAGCAGCTGTGCCTCACGGAACTGTCGCGTTAGAATGACGATGCGACCGTCGGCATAGCGCTCGGTCGCGATCATTACCCAGATCGCGACCAGGTAACGTGCATAAACCGTCCCATCCGTAAAGAACCCCCAGCCCGAATAGTGACTCTCGAGAAGAGATTGTGCGACGACGAGTAACGCAGGAAGCAGCCACGCGATCAGGGCCAGGCCGATGGCGGCACGCTGGCTTGGGAGCAGGTCCGTTCCGACCAAGCCAAGGCGGCGCAGAGCCGTGTGGAATGGGCCTCCGACTACTAGCGAGAATTTGCCTGTGGAATTGTTGGCGCTGGTATTCATCAGCGGTGCCTCCTCTTTTCATAACATGACGCGACGCGGCTGGTCCGCAAATACTGGCATGGATGCCGCGCTAGGCTGTGGCAGGGTAGAATCGCCGGGGATCGCAATCGTCGTTAGGCAGCAAGCTGCATTTAACCTCTTCGACTCCCTGGACGCCCCCGAAAATCACTCGCTGCTCTTGTTGTTCCGGGTTGCCTGCAGCAACTTCTGCTCGTCCTCCGGCGCAGTTTCAGACGGTCAATGGTGGGTGTGATTTTGTCGATCTTGCCGGTGAGAGTCTCTCTGATAAAAAGAGATGGAATTCTCTATTTGGGAAATACCAGCGTGTAAGTCAGGCGTACACCCCACCCTTCCGGTCCGCTTTCGGGGGAGTCCGCCCAATAGCGCGCGCCCAGTTGCAACGACATGGGTTGCTTACCTATTTTGAATAGTTGTGTTGCCATCAAATTAATAGGCACCGACCACTCCTCGATTTCCCAGTTGTAAGTGGATTCCGTGTTAATTGTGTAAGTCGTATGTCTGGGAGTGGTATAGGCCAGAAACGGCTGCAGAAAGGTACTGCTGATGTCAGCGCGATCATCGTCCCCGGCCACGGACCATACGTGGTTGGCCAAGGCGCCGTAAGTCCAGCCCTTTTCCTGCTTCAATGCGACCGCGGTCGGGCCGATCCCCCATTTCCCACCGCCGAGCAGATCATCGCTGGCGGTAGGCAACAGAAACACCGGGCCCGCTCCCCAGGTCCAGCCGTTCTCCGTTAGTGCCTTGGGCGAGAAGAACAGACTTTCCGTCACATCGCCGATACCGCTCTGGTCAGTGCCTGGATCGACATCGTCCTGACTGATAACCGACAGAATCGTGCGCGTGATAAGATTCCAGTCTTCACCGATCGAAAAAGGGATCACCGGCTGGATATTGAGCAGGTAACGGTCGCCCTGATTGCCTGTGCCCATCTCCTGGTCGTAATTGAGCTGCATCGGTACGCTGATAAGGTTCGCTATCGGGTTATTCAGTTTCTTGGCAAGTTCCGCCTGACTCTCATCGGCAGTGACGACTGCTGGCGTACTGCCCAGAGTCAGCAGCAGAGTGACCAGCGGGATTCGTGCTTTAATGTTCATATGTTCTCCTGATTCTATCAGTCGGCCATCCGCGTGACCGGTGGGATTCCAGCGGCCGTGCTTGGCTAATCTGGAAGGCTCGTCCGATGGAGCACAGGATAATTCGAAGTACAGAATTCTTCCTGCGACCCGAAGACAATCGACATCGAAGCCAATACCATTCCGAGTAAAGCAAGAACAGCAACGAATGCTCTTTCGCTTGTTGAATACACCTTCATCGTCTAGCGAGACGAAGTCTCAGACTGACAAGGCGTGAGAAAATATTTTTTCTCGCAAAGACGCAAAGCTCGCCAAGAAAAACCTTTGCGGTCTTGGCGTTCTTGACGAGAGACATTATTAAAACTTGACTCATTTGTAAGCATGTTAGTCACTCAAGGATTACTAGTCCTTCTTCGAATTTGAATCCCAACAAACAGCCAGCCAATATCATTCCATTTTTCTGATTACCGGTGGCTCCCAACGGCCATCAAGCGCGTCGATTCTGGGGGCATACAGACGCATAGTGATGTTCAGCTCTCCGCTCTTCGGCGAAGGCAACCAGTTTGCATCCCTCTCCTTGCCGGGGCTCTCCGGCTGGAAGTAGATGTCCAGCGAGCCGTCATCGTTGTACCTGAGTGGGTCGCGGTCGCCGATGGCGTACCGTTTGATGGGGTTGGGTACCGGGAAGCCGTCGGCGTCGTACATGGTAAGCGACCAGAACGCCTCCACCGGCGGCAGTTCCGACTTGTCGAAGTGGAGTACATACGAGCCGCCCGCCATGAGCGGGTTACCGTCGGCGTCCGTCAGAGACTGGGGATAAATCGCATCCTCCGGCTGATTGGCGCCGAGACCGGTCAAAGCAATCACCGCCCGTTTCAAATAGTTGTTGCCCCAGGCGCCCATGTTTTCGGTCTGCATCTGCCAGCCGTTGACGACCTGCGCAAGACTGCCGTACTTGGCCCGTATCGCCTTGAGAGCATCCGGAGGTACTCGATCCAGGCCCGCACGAACGGCGGGTTCCGCTTTCGCAAGATCGAATGGTTTGCCAGGCTCCAGCCCGATGCGTTTCAGCCGCTCCAGCTGTGACCAGTCGGCAACGTGAGGCGGATTCTGGGCCATGAGATCCGCGCCGTAGGCGAAGAACCGGGCCGCCGACATGCCGGTAACCTGGCTCAGCGGGTCGGTCGCCATGTCGACCGTCGGATCAGGCTTGAACATGATTGGCTCAGGCGTACTGCCCCACTGGGAAAGTGGTGTGATCCTGTAACCGTCCTGCACCTCGTGCACGTTCGCATAATCCTTGGGGCCGTTGGTCTGGGTGCGCCCGATGATCCAGACATGAGGCGTCGGTGAGTCGATGCGCGAGACACCCGCCGGCAGTGTTCCACTCCAGCCCGGCGGGACCACCGCCCAATGCCCCGCCTTTGTGCCGCTGGTCCGTTTGCCGGGTGCGGCAAACACATCCGACCACATGTCGATCATCGGCAGCAGGTAGTAGCGCCCCCCGGTATCCGGCGCGGAGACGATCATCGGCTCCTTCGACAGCTCCAGCCAGGCACTGGAGTAGAGCGTGTCGAAGTTAGGCTTGACCACTTCCCGGAAGTCTCCCGGGGGAAAGGCGCGCATGTGCGAAAAGGCGTTGGCCGGTCCCAGGCCCGGCTTCACGCCGGGCGGAACATTGGTCAGAACCTTGCGCGTCACGTCCATGGTGACCAGCGGGTAGAGGTAGGTGTAGGCCTCCATGCCAATTTCGTAAGCCTCCTGCTCGCCGATTTCCCGGGCTGCTGCGCGCGTGGTCGTACCCGACAGAAGAGTGATCGCTGTCAGCATGGCCAGGAAACTGCTTCTGCTATTTCTGCTGTTCCACATCATGGTTTTCTCTCAATTGTGAATGTTCTTATTCGCCGGCGCCTCATCTCCGGGTGCGAAAGGCATCAAGGCTTTGCAGTCACATACACCAGCTTGTTGCCCTGAAACGTCGCGCGGTAGAAGTTTCCGCCGCAGTAGTAGTAGTTCACACCACCCACCGGCGTGGAGGTGCAACCTGCGGGCAGGCTGGACACCACGGTTCCCAGCGGCAAGGGCTTGCCGTCGGCCGCTGGAGCCGGTGCAGGAGCTGGTGCAGGAGCAGGGGGTGGTGCAGCTGCCGGTGCTGCCGCTGGCTGACTCTGGGCTGCGGCAGCATCCGCCGCCGCTACGCTACTGCCAATGATCACACCCCTGCGGAGTGCCCGGCGTCGAACGCCGAGAACCGCATGTGCTTCCGGTACCAGCACCAGCCCGGCTTGCAACGGAAATTCAGGTGGCACATCGAGTATGAACAGGAGCCCAGTACAGATGCTGAGCACCATAGCCTTGAGAATCGTCTTCATTTGCTTGCTCCTGATTCTTTAGCGGCTGAGCCGCTGCTCGCATCGAGTGGCATGAACGTGATCGCCATGGCCCCTTCGGGCGGCGCAAAGGTAAAGCTGGCATCGGTCACAGCCGGCGCCACATTCCAGTCGCTCATGACCGTTGAGATACTGATCAGCGCGGGCGTGCTTGTGTCAGTGACAACATACTTGCACGGCAGCGGCTGGTCGCCGTCCGCGACCCAGACCTGGAAATCGACATCCGGGCGGCTGAATGCCAGGTGATTGCACACCGCCCCGTCGATGACCGTCTTGCCGACCACAGTCGCAGAGGTCACGCCCTGCATCAGCAGCGGGTAGGCATTGCGGTAGATCAGGTCGGCGGCCGGAATGATGAGCCCCAGTGACTCGCGCGTGTAATCAAGCATCTCCTCGATCGTTGCAGGCGCGGGCTCCGTCGCAAAAACCTTGGCAGACGGGTTGTAGAGAGTCAGTGTCTTGCCGTCGTAGTAGAAGATCTGGTCAAGCAGTTCGCCCTTACGCTCGGCGCGCAGCTTGTTCGGCTGACTGATAATGATGCTCGCCGAGATGTCGACATCGATTCTCTGCCCCGAGTCGAGCAGATCCTCAAGGGTATTCTGGGTATGCACGCTGAACTGCTGCAGGCTGCCGAGATAGTCGGTCATGCTTTGCAGGATCCGGGTGGCGGTCGGATCCACCCCGGCCGCCTCCGCGCGAACGACAGCAGGTGCTACGAGTGCCACCGCCATTGCGACGGTCGCCAGAAACGCGGCGGCTGTCCTCGGGTTCGATAGTTTCATTGGGCTTGTCCTCTCTCGTCTGTTGATTTATCGAATAGCGGGGCACAAGGCCCCGCCCCCGATTCGAGCATTACTCTTGTGCCGGGTTGTGGTCCATGGCCATCTTGAGCTTCTTGATGTCTTCCGGTGAGAGCTTCGGCCGGTCGATGGTAAGGGTCAGCTTGTCGAGTTTTCCGGTGAACCTGAATGGCACCTGATAGTCCTTGTCGTCCACCGGCGTGCCGGTATC
>Ga0209013_10000405_pt1 | contig 38346 bp, 26 predicted proteins | sample Cruoilmetagenom2_FD_187291 | JGI IMG/M metagenome (GOLD analysis project Ga0209013, IMG submission 187291) | Oil polluted marine microbial communities from Coal Oil Point, Santa Barbara, California, USA - Sample 2 (SPAdes) (version 2) | ecosystem: Environmental > Aquatic > Marine > Oil seeps ...
CCCTTTATTCCTGAACGAGTCCAGATCAAGAAAGGCGTTGTTTTTGGCCTTTTGATCATCACTGCCCTGGCCGCTTTTGAGATCTTTAACTACAGCACAACTGATTTTGCGCTGACCGACCTGCTCGGTGATCTGCGCTTCTGGGGTGTGCGCTGGGCCACCATTCTGGCGATTGCTTTCTGTGGGATAGATTTTGCCGGGATCGCCCGTTTATTCACGCCTGAAGGCAAAATCGGGGAACAGACCGAAAGCTGGTACCTGTTTGCCGCCTGGCTGATCGCTGCCACTATGAATGCGCTTTTGACCTGGTGGGGCGTTTCGATCGCCATAATCAACCATGAGACTTTGGGGAATGCGGTGATCGCCCGCCAGACCCTGCTCAAGATCGTTCCGATCTTCGTGGCTGTGATGATCTGGGTCCTGCGGGTTTTGATCATTGGCCTGTTCTCGGTTGCTGGCGAACGCTACTTTGGTAGAGATCAGCTGCGGGTGGAGTTTGCTCATTCAACCCGCAAGGCGCCTGTTTCCAGCCGTAAGAAACCGTCTCCTGGCTACCGCCCATTACCCAAACCGTCTGTGCGGACCCCCCAACGAGAGCCCTCTTATCAACCGATGTCCGCCCAAGGAGCAGAAGATTCAAAATCGCAATTGCTCTAGTAAAAAGGGGGATTGAGTCCTTCCATAAAAGGGGCGAAGTCCTTTCGAAAGGACTTCGCCCCTAATAGACAAAACCGCTGGTATTCACCAGCGGTTTTTGTGTCGGGATGGAGGGATTCGAACCCACGGCCTCGCCGACCCGAACGGCGCGCGCTACCGGACTGCGCCACATCCCGATGCCGGGAAATTATAACCCAGCTTACTCTGTTCATCAAGCTTAGTGGCTGAGGTTACCACTGGTAACCAGGATATTCCGGTTCGGGTTTCTTGAACAATAAACCAAGAACTACTCCACTAACAAATCCGCCAATATGAGCCCAGATTGCGACTCCTCCGACCTCAGGACTGCCCCAGGAAAAGATAACTTGGGCAAGTTGAAGTAAAAACCAGGCGCCTAATACGATGCTTGCTGGAAGCATGGTCATCCGCAGCCAAAACCCCAGGGGAATTAATGTGAGCACTTTCTGACTTGGGAAAAGGACCAGGTAAGCACCCAGAACCGCAGCGATCGCACCGCTGGCTCCGACGGTAGGAATTATTGAGGTTGGATTTGAAATAATATGGGCTAAAGAAGCGACCACGCCACCAACGATATAGAACAGAAAATATTTTCCACTGCCCATACGGTCTTCCACATTGTCGCCGAAGATCCACAAATAAAGCATGTTGCCGCCGATATGAGCTAGACCGGCATGCATGAACATGCTGGTAAAGATATTGAACAGACTGTCAACCGATATCAATGAGGTCACATTGGCTGGGATCAGGGCAAATTGGTACACAAAGGACTCATTATTCGATCCCAGCATGGTCTGGAAGATAAAGACCAGGATATTCACTACTATTAAAAGATAGGTAATGATCGGAACGCTGTGAGTAGGGTTATCATCGCGAATGGGTATCATAGGTTTTCTGTGGTTAGTCTTGATGGGAAAAAAATTTGGTGGAGAGATTTTACCATAGGGGAAATTTGAATTAGAAATAAAGTTGGGAGTAGGACCACTTTTCGAGTACCTTCAACGCATCTCCTGCCTTGACAGACTTTCAGGCTTTGGTACACTAACTTTATCATGAACAAAAGGAATCAAGCCAAAGATCCCGTCCCTAGCATCCAGATCCTTTAAATGGATTTCGGTCGCCTGGCGCTGGGTTATGTTGGATGAAACTGATAAACCTCCGGACTGAAATTCCGGAGTTTTTTATTGATTTTCAAATGAATTGAGGAGAACCTCCATGAGAATGTCCAGCTTGTTAAGTCAAACACTCAGGGAAGCCCCGTCAGATGCGGAGATCATCAGCCATCAACTGCTGGTTCGCGCTGGTTATATTCGCCAGATGGCTGCGGGCATCTTCACAGCCATGCCGCTTGCAAAACGGTCTCTGACAAAGATCGAAAATATCATGCGGGATGAAATGAACAAGATTGACGGCCAGGAAATGTCCATGCCTGTTGTTCATCCGGCGGAGATCTGGCAAGCAACGGGACGCTGGGAGAAAGTCGGTCCGGAGATGGGCCGCTTCCAGGATCGCAATGGCCGTGATATGGTGCTGGCTATGACTCACGAAGAAGCTGTGGTTTCTGTTGTTAAGGATGAAGTCCAGTCCTACCGTCAGCTGCCTATGAACATTTACCACATCCAGACCAAGTGGCGTGATGATCCCCGGCCCCGAGCGGGCTTGATCCGGGTCAGGGAATTCACCATGAAAGACAGCTACAGCCTGGATCGGGATTGGGATGGATTGGACCTGCAGTATGCCAATCATTACCGAGCTTACTTTAATATCTTTGGACGCTGTAAACTTCCGGTGATAGCTGTGAAATCCGATGTGGGTATGATGGGCGGCAACCTGGCCCATGAATATATGTATATCACTCCTATAGGAGAGGATACCCTGCTGTTATGTGATAAGTGCGGATATTCTGCCAACCGCCAGATTGCGGAATTTAAAAAAGTTAAAGCTGAAGAGGAAAAAGCCCTGGATCGCGAGAAGATCGCTACGCCCGGGACAAAAACCATTGCCGAGCTGGCTGCCCTGCTGGAAATACCTGAAAGTAAGACAGACAAGGTAGTTTTTTTGATGGCTTCCAAATCAACCGAAGAGGGTGAAGAGGAAACGCTGGTATTTGCCATAGTGCGGGGCGATATGGATCTGAATGAAACCAAGCTGATGAACGCGGTGGGCGCCAGAAGCCTCCGGCCGGCTGAGGAAGACGAGATCAAGGCCTCGGGAGCTGTGCCTGGATATGCCTCACCGGTAGGGTTAAAGGATGTGCTGGTTGTGGTGGATGACCTGATTCCTGAGTCTCCCAACCTGGTTGCTGGTGCCAATGAAGAGGGCTTCCACTTTAAGAATGTCAATTATGGCCGTGATTTTACAGCTGATATCGTGGCAGATATTGCTGCCGCCCAGGACGGAGATGCCTGTCCTACTTGCGGCGCTGCCATGAAAACAGTCCGTGGTGTGGAGGTTGGAAATATCTTCAAATTGGGAACCTGGTACAGCGAGGCAGTTGGCGCTACTTTTCAGGATGCAAACGGAGAAGAAAAGCCGGTTGTCATGGGCAGCTACGGCATAGGCAGCGGACGATTGCTGGCTTCTGTGGCTGAGGAATATAACGATAAATACGGTTTGATCTGGCCTATCACTATCTCGCCTTATGAAGTGCATTTGGTGGAATTAGTAGGGAAGAAAGATGAGAGTGGAGAAGTAAAGAAGGTAGCAGAAAAACTTTACAAAGATCTGACTGATGCCGGTGTCGAAGTCTTGTTTGACGATCGAGACGAAAGCCCTGGTGTGAAATTTAATGACGCCGATCTGATCGGTATTCCGCTGCGCTTGACAGTAGGCTCAAGAGCGTTAAAAGAGGGTGGCATTGAAGCCAAACTCCGCACCGAGAGTGAAAAGAGCTCCATTCCGCTTGATCAGGCAGTTGATAAGGTAAAAGAGATCGTTCAGGGTTTGTATCAAGAGATCCTGGATAATTTGGAAGTTGTGGAATTCGAAGGGTAGTTTCTGAAATTAGAATAAAAAAAGCTCGCCCGGAGACGGGCGAACGAGCACCAGACTGAATGCTACCGCTCCCGTCCACGGGAGCGGTTTTAATATTGAATTGCCCAAAGGAGAGTGACAGGTCTCCTTGATTGAAGGGACGCAGGAGCTGACGCTACTGCTTGAGCACCTTATTTTTGATCCTGCATCCTATTCTATGTTACCCGCCCATTTTAAAGAAGCTGGTCAATTTCATGGCCAGGTTGAGGTCGCCGGCCAGTTGAAGTTTGCCATCCATAAAACCTTTCATGCCGTCGGCTTTCCCAAGCAGGACATCACTGAAATATTTCCCATCTGCGGTCATGGTCATGACCGGGTTTTCAGCAACACCTTCCTCTACTTTGCATTTATCGCCCCCGATGGTGATGATATAGTCCCCGCCTTCATCTCCAGTCAGATGATATTGGACCACAGCTTCCAGCCCGGCTGCTTTCTCGGGCATAAAAGCTTTTTCGTGATTGAAGATCAATTCTTTTACAGTATATTCGGCCATCATTCTCTCCTTGGTTTGATCCTGTCAGTTCATATTTTGGAAGATAGCTGCCGCGCCCATACCACCGCCGATGCACATTGTTACCATTCCAAGTTCAAGATCCCTTCTCTTCAGTTCATGGATCATCTGGACTGATAATTTTGCGCCTGTGCATCCCAGTGGGTGGCCCAGGGCAATTGCACCGCCATTTACATTGGTGATCTCTTGATTAAGACCTAATTCCTGGATCACGGCCAAACCCTGAGCTGCAAAAGCTTCATTTAATTCGATCAATTGAATATCCTTCAGGCTCAGACCTGTGCGTTCCAGCACTTTGGGGACAGCGGCTACAGGTCCCATCCCCATGATGTCGGGGGCAACACCTCCGGCAGAAAAGGAAATGAAGCGTGCCATTGGTTTTAATCCCAGGGCATCTGCTTTGGCTTTGGACATGATGATCACACCAGCCGCTCCATCTGACATCTGGGATGAATTCCCGGCGGTGACAGTGCCGTTCAATTTAAATGCCGGCCTCAGTCTTGCCAGAACTTCAAGGCTGGAATCGCCGCGAGGTCCTTCATCGCGTTTGAAGGTGATCTTTTTAGTCCCGGAGGGAGTGACAATCTCAATTTCCAGGGGGACTATCTCTTCATCAAAGCGGCCGGATACAACGGCCTGGTGGGCTTTAAGGTTGCTTTGTAAGGCAAATTCGTCCTGCATTTCTCGGGTGATATTATATCGATCACTAACATTCTCAGCAGTGATGCCCATGCTGGTGTATGCTTCTGGATATTCATCTGCCAGGGTCTGATCCGGGCTGAATTTATATCCGGTCATTGGCACCATGCTCATCACTTCAACACCGCCGGCAATAGCGGCATCGATATAGCCTGCCGAAATAGCCTGGGCAGCATGGGCGATGCTCTGCACTCCAGAAGAGCAAAAACGATTAACTGTTTCTGCAGGGATCTCTACCGGGAGTCCGGCCCTAAAGCCGATCAGCCGAGCAATATTCATTCCCTGTTCACCCTCTGGAAAAGCGCATCCTACAATCAGATCATCCAATTCGTGGGGATCCAGATCCTGGGCTCGTTTGAGAAGTTCCTCGATTACAGCTGCTGCCAGCGTTTCGGGACGAGTTGATTTCAGTGTCCCCCGCTTGGCCTTTCCTACGGCGGTTCTTGTGGCAGCAACTATAACTGGATCATATTTTGGATCTTTTGGTTCTATCATTAGATTCTCCTTCACTTCCTGGTCGGAATTCCTTGGGGGTTAATTATGAAGTACTTTGCCTTTTTGAAGCAGATGCCACATTCTCTCCTGGGTTTTCTTTTCACCGCATAAACTGAGGAATGCTTCCCGCTCCAAATCCAGGAAGTATTGTTCATCTACCCACTCGGGTTGGGATATATTCCCTCCGGTCATAACGTGGATCAATTTGCTGCCAATCTCTGCTTCATATTCAGTGATATATCCGCCAGATCTGAAGCTATGCAGGCCAATCTTCAAACCTGACAGGACGTCGCGCCCAGCGGCATACATTTTTTCTGGTGGGGGAGGTTGGTAGCCTCCCTGGGCCATATGCAGGACTTCTCGTTTGGCCTCAGCCAGCAGGTGATCGCGGTTGATGATGATCCGGTCAGCAGCCCCTAATATTCCCATTTCCTGGCCTTCCAGGGCGCTAGTGGCAACTGCTCCCATGCCAACCTGTTCAAAAACTCGCTGCAGGTAGGGGAAAGCCACTGCGTCATTGGTGCGCAAGGGCGGATTGACAACTCTGCGAATCATTTCTTTGGTCCCTCCGCCGGCGGGGATCACTCCTGCGCCAACTTCCACCAACCCGATATACAATTCTGCCCCAGCTACAACACGGTTTCCATGCATGGTGATCTCGGCGCCGCCGCCGAGAGCTAATCCGGCCGGGGCCACAACTACAGGTTTTGGAAAATAACGCATGCGCATGTTCACATCCTGCAGTTTGCGAACGATATCATCCAATTGATCCCACATACCGCCCTGGGCGGCCATGACAACCCCGAACAGGTTAGCGCCGACACTGAAGTTATCGGCGTCACTGCCGATCACAATCCCGTTCAGATTTCCTTCCAGGGCATAGTCCAGAGACTTGTTCATCAAATTGAGCGTATCATCATCGATTGCATTCATCTTGGTCTGAAATTCGATGCAGGCTACCCCGTCTCCCAGATCGATCAGGGAACCGCTGGTATTGCGGTCCAGGATCTTGTCCTTGTCGTTCTTGATCTCGCTTAAAAGCAAGATTTGGGGGGTGGGCAGGATCGCTGTATATTTCTTTGTTCCCGGTTCATAAACAGTGGTCTTTTGTTTTCCTTCATATTCATAAAATCCGGTTACTCCATCTTTGATCATCTTATCTACCCAGGGAGCTGCCGGGAAACCTTCTTCTTTCATTAACTTGGCAAGTTTCTCAACTCCCAGGAGATCCCAGATCTCAAAAGGACCGGCCTCATGCCCGAAACCCCATCTCATGGCGTCATCAATGGGTTTGGCGGAATCGGCGATTTCCGGGATGCAGTGAGAAGCATATGATAGACCCTGTAGCAAAATTGCCTGCACCAGATCAGCGGCCCGATCATCTCCTTCCAGCATTTTGGTTAAGCGTTCACCGAGATCCTCGATATCCCTGGCCGCGCCGACAGAGTCATAGCGGATGCTCTCAGCTGGTTCGTGTTCTCTGGTTTCCAGGTTAAGGGGCCAGAATTCTTTTTTACCTTCCACTTTGACCTGTTTATAAAATCCCTGTTTGGATTTATTGCCAAGCATTCCTTTTTCAACCATATCGCCCATCAGCTTATTTGCCGGTTCGGAAACCAGGTAGGGCATGGCGGTATCCTTTTTGGGTAGAGCTTCAGTAAGGTTAGCCCCCACGTGATTCCATACATCGATCCCTACCAGGTCCAGCAGTCTGAAAGTGGCGGTTTTGGGGCGCCCGATCAGGGGGCCAGTGATGCTGTCCACTTCCTTGACGGAATACTTGTTCTTGAGGATGTAATCCAGGGCAAATGCCCCGCTGCCAAATCCCATCCTGTTGGCGATAAAGTTCGGTGTATCCTTGCACAGAACTACACCTTTTCCGAGCCGGTATTCAGCAAAATGACTGATATCTTCCACAACTTCAGGCAGAGTCTTCTCAGTCGGGATGACCTCGAGCAGCTTCAGGTAGCGGGGCGGGTTAAAGAAGTGAGTGCCCAGGAAGTGTTCCTGGAAGCCTTTGGATAGGCCTTCGGCGATGGAAGTGACCGGGATTCCGGAAGTATTGGTGCTGATAATGGTTTCATCAGCCCGTATCTCATCAATCCTTTTCATCAGATCCTGTTTGATCTTCAGGTTTTCGATGATCACTTCGATGACCCAATCAGCATCCTTGATGAGATCGAAATCATCCTCTAGATTCCCCAGCTTGACCAGGTTTGCAGGAGTTTTTGAGAAAAAACTTGCCGGCCTTGACTTCAAGGCAGCTTGAAAACCCTGGTTGACGATCCTGTTCCTGACTGCTGGATCATCAAGCGCTAGACCTTTACCTTTCTCGTCCTCAGTCAGGTCTCGGGGAACGATGTCCAGCAAACTCACCTGGATTCCGTTGTTGGCCAGGTGGGCGGCGATGGCAGCTCCCATCGTCCCGGAGCCAATGACTACTGCTTTGTTGATTTGATATTTCATATTTTCTCCTCCTTCAGGAGGTTATTAATGGGAAACAGTTATTACATCAGGTTATCTAAGTTGACTGCCCCGGTACCCTAGAATATTGCGGGCTACGACCAACAGGTTGATCTGTCCGGTACCTTCAAAGATGTCATTGATCTTGGCATCACGGAACCATTTCTCCAGCAGGAATTCACGGCTGTATCCCACTGGCCCCATGATCTCAACGGCTTTCTGGGTGATCATTGTAGCTACTTTGCCGGCCTTAACCTTGCTCATGGATGCTACCGCGCCGTTGGATTGTTTATTGTCTGCCATCCAGAGGGCTTTAATTGTCAGCAGCCAGGCCTGGCGCAGCTGGGTTTCCATGTCGATGATCTCCCGTTCCAGGTTGGACATCTTCTGGCGCGGCAATCCGTAGCGGATCTCGACTCCCTCTTCAGCTAATTTTTCCTGGACGAATTCCAGAGCGGCCCGGGCTACACCCAGAGCGGATGCGGCTACAATGGGCCGGGTAGCGTCAAAAGTTTGCATGGCGCTTTTATAACCTTTGGTGCTTTTTTCGATGGTAGGGGATCCCAGGATGTTTTCGAAAGGAATCCGGCAATCTTGCAGTACGATGGAAACTGTATCGCTGGCGCGGATGCCCATCTTCTCTTCGAATTTGGTGACCTTGCAGCCGGGAGTATCTGCTTCGATAACAAAAGAGCGGATACCAGCTCGTCCTGCTTCAAGGTCCAGGCTGGCCCAGACGACGATAAATCCTTTTGAATCAACCAGGGCCTTATTGCCAGCGGTCACGAAGATCTTTTCCCCGTTAAGGACCCATTCATTGGTCTTTTCGTCCAGGGCTGCGGTTGCGCGAATTGCCGAAGTGTCAGAACCTGCTTGCGGTTCGGTCATGGCCATGGCGTCGAAAACTGGTTCCTTGCCTGTAAAGCGGCTCAGGAAGCGTTTCTTCTGTTCCGGAGTTCCGGCAGCGCTGACCGCAGCTGCTCCTAGCATACCTCCAGGTGTGCAGAGGTAAATTCCGGCATCTCCCCAGGACAACATTTCCACCATAACCATTAATCGCTGGTAGTTGATAGGCGGACGTTTTTTCTTTTCCGGATCCTCATCTTTTTTCTTTTTGGCTGTTTCATCGGGGGCCATTGATGAGCTGCCCAAGGCTTTGGTGGCGGTGTGCATGAATTCAATATAAGCCCAGGGGATTTCGTGTTCATTTTCATCCATATCGCGGGAAACAGGCCTCATCATGTTTTTGGCAACCGTTTCTACCACAGTTCTGGTTTGGATCAGGGGTTTTGGCATCTCAAAACTAATCATGATCTTTCTCCTTTTTCAAACCCGGATCTGTTATCCGGGTGGGGGATAATCGATTTGTGGTTTAGACCATTGCCAGGCCGGTGAAAGTTGAAAAACCCCGGCCATTTCTCATCCACATTTCTACTGGATGTTCTCGGATGTATCCATGTCCGCCCAGGATCTGGACTGCCTGGTCAGTGATTATCATTACCATATCCACCGCGGTATAGTAGGCCAGGAACGCCTGTTTGTAAGCCCCTTCTTTGCCTTCGTCAATCATCCAAGCCGCTTCCCAGGCCAGAAGGCGGGTAGCTTCAATGTCTGTGCCCATTTCAGCTAGCATAAATGCAATAGCTTGTTTTTGGGCTACTTTGACGCCAAATACCTCTCTGTCCTTGGCATATTCGATGGCGTACTCATAAGCTGCCTGGGCCACACCCAGCGCTAGCGCAGCCAGCCCAATCTGCCAGGATGCCTGGATAAGGTCCATGGAATGACCGTCTGGGCCGCCTAATTGTTGGCTGGCGGGAATCTTCACTTTCTCCAGTTTCAATGAATATAGGGGATAGGCATGGATGCCCAATGTCTTTTGCTTCTCTCCCACCGTCAGGCCTTCCTCATCAGCGTCAACGATGAACGCCTGGGTTTTTCCATCCAGGTTGGCATAGATCAGGAGCTTTTCTGCTTCTGCGGCATAAGGGACGTAGGTCTTTTCCCCATCGAGCAAGATCGAATCTCCCTTTTTGGTTGCTGTGGTTTGCAGGTCCAGGGGATCAAAATCGAATTTTGGCTCGATCAATGCCGCGCTGTAGGCTTTCCATTCCATTTCTATCACGGGCGGTATTAATTCCTTTTTCTGCTCTTCCGTTCCCGACAGCAGGATCGGGAGCACAAAAAGATTCGGGGTCATTACCCCTAAACTGACTGCAAGATCCCCAAAAGCCAATCCTTCGGCAGCAAGGACCCCGGTCAGGGCGGAATAATCACCGAAGCCCTCATAAGCTTCTGGCGTTGAGGCTTGCAGGATGCCCAGTTCCCAGCCCTTTTCGACCAGTTCAGGGGGAAGTTCGGATTTCTCATCAGCTTCCCGGGCTGCCGGCCGGATATCCCCCTCGGCATAACGTTTGACTGCATCCAGGAGCATCTGCTGCTCTTCAGTTGGGGTAAATGAGTACATAAAACCCTCCAATATATAGAAAACGGTTAGAAAGACATATGTTGATTATGATCAACCGGGGATCCATGGGCTGGAAAATGAGGTTGGGCAGCAGTGGATATTATTAGAATTCTGGACCACCTCCTGTAGTTATGATCCTGAATTCATTTATGGATATACAGTCCCTGGAGAAATAGATTTGTAAAATGATCGGCAATCTCTTCCGTTGAGAGAGGGCCATCCTCCCGATACCAGGTAATGGTCCAATTCAAAACTCCCAGCAAGGCTTTGCTAACGAGTCTTGGTGTCTGGGTCCTGAATTCTCCTGCTGAGACTCCCTCTTCAATGATTCCCTGCCAGATACGCTCGACATGATCGCGGCGGGGTATGTGCAGATCCTTATATTCTGGTTCCAGGGAACGATATTCAAGTAAAAGGACAGATGAAAGGGAACGATTTTCTGCCAAAAAACCTAGATAAGCTTGCATTGCCTGGCGCAGTTTCTGACTGGGGGAGAGTTCAGGGGTTATTGCTCCCTCCAGGCGCTCCACGATCAGCCCCAGGGCTTCATCCAACAGGGCTAAGAGGATTTCCTGTTTGCTGCTGACGTGATGGTAGAGGCTACCTTTTTTTAAATCAACAGCTTCAGCGATATCCTGCATGGATGCCGCATGGTAGCCTTTTTCCTGAAAAATGGATGCTGCCGCCCGGAGTATAGTTTCTCTGGACATAGATGAATTCCCTACCGACCGTTTGGTAGCCTAAGCGTAACAAATTTTGGGTTAAAAGTCAAGCCTGGGGGAAGAAATCAGGTGGATATTTATAGTTGATGGAGCCAATTGGGATACAATTAAAGCAGATTGACTGTTATCTAGTAGAAATAGGAAAGAATAAGAATAAACGAATAGTTTTAAGCATACTAACAGGAGCTATATTAGGGATATTTTGTATCCTTGAAGCATCCGTTCGTATCGGCTGGCAGGGCAATCAGCTTTTGATATTTGCTTTGTGGTACAACCGGCTGATTATGGGGTTATTGATAGGACTGGCCGGGAACCTTATTATTATCAAACAGGACTGGAATTGGGTGTTTCGTGGTGCAAGTTTAGATTTAGTTGTTAGCGCAGCATATTTTTTCACTTCCGGAGCTGTTGATTGAGTATCATTATTTGCCGGTGTTGTTTATGGTGTTATTATTGAATTTGTCTTGAAGCTTTTTACCAGCTGACGGCTCCTGTAAAGAAAATTCCGTTAGACAGTTGTTTGAAAATCTGTATTTCTAATCTCTTCGACAAGAGTTAGATATCAAACCCCAACTTTTCGATTATTGAACAGAGGATGATCTTGATGACAGAGAAACTATCCATAAAGAAGAAATTGATGTACGGTGTCGGAGATATCGGCTTCAGCCTGACCAGTACTATCCTTGGTGTATATTTCCTGTTTTTTATGATCGAAGTGGTTGGGCTCAGACCTGGAATCGCCGCCATTCCCATCCTGATCGGAAAGATCTGGGATTTTGTGAACGATCCTATCTTTGGGCATATTTCAGATCGAACCCGGAGCCGTTGGGGCAGGAGACGGCCTTACCTGCTATTTGGAGCGCTGCCCTTGGCTTTTACCTTTACCATGCTCTGGTATAAACCCGGATTTGAAACTACTACAGCTCTGGTGGCATATTATTCTGTTGCATATATCATTTTTGAGGCCTCGGCCACTATGTTGTACATGCCTTATTTTGCATTAACCCCGGAGTTAACATCCGATTATGATGAAAGGACATCATTGACCAGCTACAGGATGTTCTTTTCGATCCTGGGCAGTCTGCTAGCCTTTACTGTTCCAGCTATCATTGTGGGGGAATTTGTACCGGAGAATGCTTCTAAGGTGCTTCTGATGGGGGCTGTGTTTGGTTTGGTCTCTGCCTTGCCGATGTTCCTGACTTTCTTTGGAACTAAAGAGAGGGAAGACCTGGCCGATATTGATAAACCAACCCTCTTGGAATCAATCCGATCGGTCTGGAAAAACGTTCCTTTTCGATATGGATTGGGTATTTTTCTGGCGACTTGGATCTCGGTTGATATCCTGCAATCCAGTTTGTTATTTTATGTTAAATTTGTTGTTCAGCGTGAAGATCAAAATGAGATCATAATGGCTATGATCTTTGTGATAGCTATGTTTGCACTCCCGATCTGGAACTGGGTTTCAAATCGTTGGAGTAAACGCTATGCCTATATGATTGGGATTGCTTTCTGGGCTGTAGTTCAAATGGCATTGATTATGATGACGCCGACCACGCCGCTAGCCTTGGTCTTGATATTGTGTGCCCTGGCAGGCATTGGTGTAGCAGCAGCTCATGTGCTTCCCTGGGCCATCCTTCCTGATGCAATTGAATGGTATGAGTATAAGACTGGGGAACGGCACGAAGGCATGTTTTACAGTATCACCACCCTGGCGCGCAAAATTACTTCCGCGGGCACAGTGCCGCTAATCGGCGTGGTTCTGGAATTAACCGGATATCAGCCTAATCTCGCTGTTCAAAGCGCTGAGGCTGTCCGCGGTATCAAAATGGTCATTGGACCGGTTCCAGTAGTATTGCTCTGCGTGGGGATTTTTATCGCCTACAAATATCCACTCGATCGAGATGATTTCCTTTCCATTGTTGAAAAGATCAAAGAGCGCCGGGCATCGTGAATTTAATCCAGTAGAGCGTAAGGTTTGGATATGATAAAGATCACCATAAAGAGAGTAGAAACTGAGCAGGACAAGAAAAGATTTTTGACATTTCCCTGGAAAGTGTATCAAAATGATCCGCTCTGGGTACCACCACTGCTCCCGGAAAGGCGTAGTGTTCTTGATCCTGAAAAAGGAGCTTTTTTGAGGCGAGGAGAGGCTGAATTTTTCCTAGCCTTCAAGAATGGCCAACTTGCCGGCACGATCTGTGCTGCAGAAGATCCTTCCACTAATCTCAAGCGCGGCCAAAAAGAATGTGTGTTTGGTTTTCTGGAATATATTGAAGATTATGAAGTCTTTGATGCATTAATCAGTACAGCGAAGGAATGGGGTGGATCCAGAGGATTGGATACTCTGTACGGTCCCTGGAATTTGGATTATGAGGACAGTTACGGAGTTCTAGTGGAAGGCCGGGATGTGCCTCCGGTTCTGATGTGCGGCCATACACCTGCCTATTATCATGGGTTTATGGGGCGATATGGTTTTTCACCTGCCAGGGCTCAGAATGTCGCCTTGAGAATAACGCTTAAAGATTCTCCAAAATACATAAGGTTACTGAGACTGGCAGATAGAATAAAAGCTCAAGGTAAAATCAAGATCCGGCCGGCGGATTTCGACCGTTGGGATAGTGAGGTTGACATCATATATGAATTACTGGGAAAAGCATTGGCGCACCTGGACGATTCTATTGGTTGGCACAGGGAATCATTGGAAGCAACCCTGGCGCCCTTCAAAACCATTGCTGATCCAAACTTGATCCTGTTTGCGGAAGTAGATGGGAAAACCGTTGGTTTTCTTCCTGGAATACCGAATCTTAATGAGATATTCATTGATGTAAACGGATTAAGGTATCCCTGGAATTATCTTCAATTGCTGGGGTTGATGAAATTCCGTAAACCTGTATGCCTGACAGCCAAAAGTGTCCTGGTTCTTCCCGAATACTGGAGCAGGGGGGTAGTGGTCTTGCTGATGGAGGAGTTTTATCACAGGGCAATGGAACATGGATATAAGTGGATTGACATGTCTATCACCAGCGCTGACAATCCGACTTCGGTTCTAACAGCAGAAAAACTTGGTGCACAGATCTACAAACGCTGGCAGGTATACCATTATCCGATTTCTGGTTGAATTTTCCTGTTTGGGCAGATATCTTGCCAGATTATGGGGAAGGTTTTATAATGCATGTCGTCCGGGGCGTGGCGCAGTCCGGCTAGCGCGTTGCAATGGGGTTGCAAAGGCCGTCGGTTCGAATCCGACCGCCCCGACCAGATACAAAAAACCGCTGATAATCAGCGGTTTTTAATTTTAAGAGAAGTGATTTCTCAATAATACCCGATAAATTCTTTGGCTTGCTGATGTATGGAATAATCCATATGATTCGCTGCTTGGAAATATTCCACGAACTCAGAAGTGATACCTAAATTCTTATAACGCGGTTTATCAAGTTGGTACCCAGTTGATTTCTGTTTGATATAACCTGTCCAGTCTTTGTTTTTCAATTGAGCAATAAAACCGGGCTGACACTCAGCCACACCTACCAGGTCATAATCTCCCAGTCGGCGATTTCCCAGGCACTTGGATTGGAAATTCAAGAACCCATCCTGGTATACAAAATCAGTGAAACAAAGATCCTTGTCGTAAGGGATATTGATCCGCCAATCGGTTTCTCCCTTCAGGTTTTTCCATTCCTCGTACAGGGAGATTATCCTTTCCAGAGGATCTTTGAGAATGATACTGATGAAAGGATTATCAAATATACCCTTTAAGAGACTGGGAGTGAATTGGACGAGAACCGCAGCTGTATCACCCGGAAGTTTCTTGAGGGCGTATAGCCTATTCTGTTCTGGCGATTCTAGTTCCTTTTCATCTGAACTATTATTGAAGAACGGGGTGTTTTCTAACAAACCTTTTCCCATCTTCAATAAAGAAGAGGTTGGCGATTGAGGCAGGTCACTCAGGCGGATAAACTTATTTAGAGAAACTTTGTAGACCAGCACGTGTTCCGCGCCGTAAATATTCCCCAGATCATTCAGGAAGGAAGAGTTTGTATTCCCCTCTATCTGAACATTGACATGTACCCTTTGATCTGTGATGGCTGCCAAAATAACTCCTCTCTTTCGGGTAGAAATTTCCTAATAGTGTAGCATATCTTTTCCCAATATCTAGGGGTAATTATTTAACCTCGAATATTACCAGAATGTCGGTAATAAAATCCGATTCAGGATAGATGATTATTCACTGCTTAGTTCCATTTAGGAGAGATTGTAAACCTCAGGATTGACACAATATGGCAATGGTTTGCCTTGAATCCCTGCTTTTAAATTCCTGATGGCAATTCCAGCCATCACCCTCCGGGTATTGACTGTAGCAGATCCAATATGAGGAGTGATGAAACAGTTGGGAAGTTGGTAGAGCGGGTGGTCTGGAGGAAGCGGTTCAGGATCAGTCACATCAAGTCCGGCCGCCAGGATCTGATTATTTTGAAGAGCTTCAATCAAAGCGTCCGTATTTACTACTGAACCGCGGGCTGTGTTGATCATGATAGTGGTGGGTTTCATTTTTTCAAACTCTTCTTTGCCGATCAAGCTTATCGTTTCCTGGGTCAGGGGGACATGCAGACAAATATAATCACTGGTCGATAAAAGTTCATCCAGATCGACCTGCCTGGCATTCAGATTGGTTTCCTGTTCTGGCAGGGGGCTGCGGTTGTTAAAAATCAGCTTACATCCAAAGGGTTTTAATCTTTCCGCAACCGCCGAACCGATCTTTCCCAACCCGATGATGCCAACGGTCGCGTCTTTAAGATCCCTGCCGAGCCAACCTGTTGGTTCCCAGCTTGACCACTTTCCATCCCTGGCATCCTGATTGGCCGCGGCTAACCGTCGGCTGACAGATAACAGCAGGGCAATAGTTAGGTCAGCGGTCCCATCTGTTAATACACCTGGTGTATGGCCAACCGGGATACCGAGACTGGTACACGATTTTACGTTAATATTATCTGTACCGACAGCCATATTGCTGACAACTTTAAGAAGGGGAGCCTGGTTGATGATTTCGGTCGAAATCGGATCGTCCAGCAGACAGATTATCCCTGATGCTTCAGGTAGATATCTCTTCAATTTATTATCAATCCCACGTTGAGTGTTATCTCCCAGGATTATCTGATATTCATCCAGAGAATTCCCTATCCAATTAGCCGGCAGATCATGGGTCATTAGTACCAGCGGTTTATCTACCATATCGTGTCCTCAATCAGAATTTGAAAAGAAAACAGAGGTCATTAACATTGGTCCCGGTTGCGCCCGGCAGCAGAAGATCATCCAGGGCTTTGAAAAAAGTATAGGAATCGTGTCTGGCAAGGAAATCGTCCGGGTTTAATCCCAGTTCTTCAGCCCGAGCGAGAGTTTCCCCAGTGACAACTGCACCCGCGGAATCAGTCACGCCATCTTCTCCATCAGTCGCCAGGGTGATCAGTGCCAGACCTTTATGGCCGGACATTTGCCTGACTGCACCAAGGGCAAGTTCCAGATTTCGCCCACCACGGCCGGGTTTTAGCGATCCAGTGAGAGAAACAGTGGTTTCTCCACCTGTGATCAGGCAGTTCCCTTCTTGATACTCCGAAGTTTCTAATTGGCAGAGGATTTTCGCAAGTCGGTCTCCAGCCATTTTGGCTTCTCCCTCCAGGGGATCGGGTGAAATTTGACTTAAATAGCCTTCTTTTTGAGCTTGCCCTAAGGCTCCATTCATAGCGTCTTGGATGCCCGCGATGACCAGGCTGGTTTGGCCCTGAAAGACAGGATCTCCCACTTTGGGAGTTTCCGGAATCTTTCCTTCCGCACCGGCCTTCAGATGGGTATTGATGGAGGTTGGCAGGCGCCCCTCTAGCTGATATTTCCTGATGACTGCCAGGGCATCATCATAGGTAGATGGATCTGGAACTGTAGGCCCGGATGCGATCATATCAATTGGATCCCCGATCACATCAGACAAGATCACTGAGATGGTTCTGGCTGGATATAACTGTCCGGCAAGCTGGCCCCCTTTGATCTGGGATATATGCTTCCGAATAGTGTTGATCTCCTGAATATTTAAACCGCGTTCCAGGAATATTTTGTTGGCTTGCTGAAGATCTTTCAGGGATATCCCTGTCTGAGGAGAGGTAAACAGAGCTGACCCTCCACCAGAGATCAGAACGATTATCAGGTCATTACTGGTTTGAGATGAAAACAACGAGAGGATTTCTTCGGTTGAGTTGAGACTGTTCTGATCGGGGATTGGATGACCCCCTTGATACAACTTGATTTTCTCCTGATAATCGTCAGGAATACCGGGATCTAGAGATTTGCTAAGGACTGCTCCCCCGGAAAGGTGGTCGGAGACCAGATCTCCGGCAGCGACAGCCATAGGAATGCCGGCTTTACCGATTGCCAGGAGGTAGACATTCTTGAAATCTTCCAGTTTGATCTCCTGCCCAGCGACAGATAATATATTCCCGTTTCTTTGAAGAGCTCGATTTATTGCTGCAGCAGGATCAACCGCTGCCAGCGAAGCAGCAAGGATGCGGGTAATTTTTATTCCCCAGGGATATTCCCTGAGCGTCCTGGTGAGGAATGATTCCGCTGGTTTGATCATAAGAATGAGCTGGCCTGAATGCATTGAGGTGAGTTGTTTTTTGGCGAGTTCACATAGGCCGATACTGGATAGGTTTGCATCAACTCGGCAGGGAAAGATCTTAGAAGCGGTTGAAAAACATCTGCCTTGTTCTCCACAGGATCCAACCAGTTATCATAATCTTCTGGAGCGAGGATGACCGGCATACGGTCATGAATGGGTTTGACCAATTCATTGGGGGTTATTGTCAGGATGCAGGCAGACTTGAGGGGATCTCCTTCGGGGGAATTCCAGATTTCCCAAAGCCCTGCAAAAGCAAAGGGTTTTTGGTCTTTCATAGTGAAATAATAAGGGGTTTTCCCTTTCCCGGAGATCGATTTGCTCCATTCATAAAACCCATCTGCCAGAATAAGGCAGCGCCTTCTTTTAAGACTATTCTTAAAGGAAGACTTTTCTGCGGCGGTCTCGGACCGGGCGTTGATCAAATTGAACTTGCCCAATTTTTCGACCTTGGTCCAGGATGGGATTAATCCCCAATGGTAGAAATCAAGATTATTTGAGCTATCGTTAGGGATGACCGGGATGGGTTGCGATGGCGCGATATTATAACTGGGAGGTAGATCAACAGGGATATGAAAATTGGGAAAAGCTGCTTGTAATTCTTCCGGGGAAACAGTCAGGGTAAATCTTCCACACATAGACCCTCCAAAGAACCGATTTCTGGCACCTGGTCATATTGTAGCTGATAAAACAAAAAAAATACCCCTTGACCTGAGGGGGGCAGGCCAAGGAGTAAAGGGATTATTACATATCCGGATTTTACTGTCAAGGCGTATCAGTAGGACGACCGATAACCCCTCAGGAGTAGTCCTTCGGGGTGGTCTTTTTTGATTTGCTCAGACGAATATATTGTAATGTTATAATGACAAATGTTTGATTTCCCACCTTCTCAAGCTGAATATTATGAAACGAGTCCTCTCTCTTGGTTTAGACATTGCCCAAGCAGCCGTAACAATCGCATTGATCTGTATTGCCATTGTTTTTGTTACTTATTTTGGCCTGGAAATGGCAGCTAACTGGGATGGTCCCAATCCCGGTTATCACCTTGAACAAACCATCAAAGAAGCCATCTCAAGCAGTTTGACTTTCCTGGGCGGTTTGATCCAGGGAGACTTGGGAAAAGCCCACATGATATCAGGGGATCGGGAAATCAGTGGGATACTTTGGGACTCTTATAAAAACAGCTTTGGCCTATTAGGTATCTCGCTTGTTTTGGCGGCTGTGCTGGGAATCCTGTTTGGTGGAGTGGCTGCTCTGGCTTCTCAGAGCCGCTGGGAGTATCTAATACTCGTATTGACATTGCTTGGTGTATCTGCCCCATCATTTCTCCTGGCCGTTATCCTGCAGATGTTGGGTATAAAGTACACGATCACTTTCGGAAATCAATTGGTCAGTATGGGAGGATATGCCTGGGATTTTAAACACCTTGCTATCCCGGTGATCATCTTGACTGCCCGTCCTTTAGCCCAGATCACTCGAGTAACATTCATAAGCCTTAACGAGATCATGGGGGAAGAATATATCCGCACCGCATATGCAAAAGGCTTGAAATATTCGCGCACCGTTATTGTTCATGCTTTGAAGAATCTGGCTGTCTCGGTCTTAACTGTAATTGGTGTTTCACTGCGTTTCTCCATCAGCATTTTGCCAGTCGTGGAGTATATATTTGCCTGGCCTGGCCTGGGCCGGCAGTTTCTGGAAGGGATCTGGAATCGAAATATGGGATTAGTTGTGGCTATTGCCTTGTCCTTGGGTTTGACAATTCAATTAGTAAATTTCTTGTTGAATAAGCTCTATCCCATCCTGGATCCTCGTTTGAGGCCTGAAATATGAAAGGGCTCAAACAGATTTTTTCCTACTTGATCAACCCTCGATCGGGTGGCTGGAAGTTTACGGATTCTGATGAGAATATCGAGCCCAGGAAAGTACCCTGGAAAGGTATCTTAAACCCTCCCTTTGTTTTAGGTGTGATTATTGTGACGTTCTTAGTCATAATTGTTTGGTTTGGCCCCCGCTTTGCTTCATATGATCCTTATATCACCAGTCGGACTACGCCATCCTATTACGATTCTGCAAATAGAGTGATGGTCAAGCCACCGTTCGATCCAAGCCCGGAATATCCCCTGGGGACAGATCAATTTGGCAATGATATCCTGAGTTTGATCTTTTATGGCGCCCGGGTGACAATGATCTCCGCCTTGTACATCACTGCAGGCCGGGTGCTGCTGGGATTAATATTGGGAGGTATTTCCGGCTGGCTGGAAGGCTCATGGTTTGATCGATTGATTATAAGACTGAGTACGGTGATTTCCTCGGTCCCGCTCCTGTTAAGCGCCATGTTAATGATCCTGGCATTGGATATTCACAAAGGGATTTGGGTGTTTGTGGTGTCCCTCTCACTCCTGGGTTGGACAGAGATCGCCCAATTGGTGAGAGGAGAATTCATCCGCATCAAAGAGATGTTGTATATTGAGGCAGCCGAGGCGTTGGGGATGACACGTTTCCAGGTCGCGATCCGGCATGCTCTGCCTAATGTGCTTTCTTATTTATTGAGTATCTCGTTCCTGGAAATGGGGGCAATTCTGCTGATAATGGCCGAACTTGGATTCTTAGGCCTTTTTGTCGGTGGAGGATCACGATTCCGGGCCGATGCTTTTTCGCCGGTGATCATCCAGATCAGCGAAATCCCGGAATGGGGCGCCCTGGTCGCTCAAGGAACTCCTAATCTGAGAACATATCCTTACATGATCCTGGGGCCAGCCCTGGCCTTCTTTATCTCAATCCTGGGATTAAACGCTTTTGGAGAAGGTTTGAGGCGTATATTCGATCGCTGGCCTTTCAGCACAGCTTTTATCCTTAAGAAGAGGATGCTGTTGGTCACAGCAGCTTTTATTGCTATTTCGGCAATTATCTTTCAGATGACTAACGCCTCAGTGTCCTACCAACAGGTCGCCGAAGCTTTTCATGAGGACAGCGCAATTGCCCGGTATGAGGAGCTGAAAATCTTCAATAACATCGCCCGGGAATCTGAGACCAACCCGCTGGTTGACTATATCATTGAGAAATCCAGGGAATACGACATCCAGCATGGCTGGTCTGAAACTTTAACCTCATATTATTATTATCCGGTAGAAACGACACTTGTGAAACCGATAGAGGAACCTCTATTCAGTGTTGGTCCAAGAAGTGACTATCACTACTTGAATGAATTTTCCTTCCTTTCTGATGGCTGTGCTGGAAGCGGTTATGGCAATGGGCAGACGATCTTCTTTAATGGTGGAATAAATGATTTAACAATCGAACAGAAAGAAGATTTCCGGGGAAAGATCATTCTCACCTTGGAGGATATATATAGTCCTGAATATGCCCAGGCTGCAGCCCTGATTGGCGTGGAAGGTATCCTGGTTGTGACTCAGGAGCAGCCTCCACTGACATCCCAATTTGAAGTCTCCTCAGTTCCGGATGGGGATCTTTGCCTGGTTGATGATATTCCGGTCTACCTGATAACTAACGCGGTAGCAAAAAGAATCGCGGCTCAAGCGCAGCGGGATTGGGAGCTGCTCAGATTCCAGGCGCTGGAGGAGAAAGTGGCTCTGGATCTAGGAATTCGGGCAGTTTTGGATCTTCAGCTATCAGAACCAAAAACAGTATCTGTGCCCAATATGATAGGTTTTATTGGAGGCTATGATATCGATCATGCGGATGAGATCCTGGTAATCTATACATCGTTTGATGGTTTGGGTTTGTCTGAATATGATCAGCAGCAAGTTCCGGAGAATGATCTGGCGAAGATTGCTGTGCTTCTGGAGATCATGCATACCTGGAATGACAACAAAGTTGACCCTAGGCGGTCCGTACAATTTGTGATCTGGGGCGGGGAGGGGGTCGAAGGACCGTATTATGACATGATCCACGGTCTGTTTGAAAAGAATAAATTGAGTGCAAAAGTACCGACCAACATGAATCCCTATATGAATACAAATCCAGTAAAACCAGCTCTTTGGGTTGAAATCGGTGATTTGAGCAATTATCCAGCTACTATGGCTTATTCAGATCAGTCAACCCAGTTCATGAGCAGGATTTTCAGCCAGGCTGCTCAAGCTGCCAATCTGAAAATTGAATCTGCAATTTCATATAACTCACCAGTAAACAGCAATCTGCCTAATATTCTCATTTGGGAAGACACCAGGAGTTCGCCTACAGCAAATCCTGATCCTGAAAATTATGTTCAGAAGGGAATTGTTATTAATCGGACCTTGATCCAGCTGGTTAGGGATATGCGGGATTAAACCTGTCTGGCTCCAACCTTTTACTAACTAAGCAATGAAGAAATTTTCTGGAGCAATTTCATAGTGTTCTAGTTCCTTTAGATCACCATCATAAGCGAGGGCAGCGTGAAAACCCTGGCCAATATTCAGTGCGTTGATCGTCCAAACCACCTCATCTCTTTTGGGCGCTGGATGTTCAAGCTGAAAAGACTGGAGGTCTGGTGACTCAGGTATGATGGAAAGCTGGTTGAAGGATTCCCGGATTCCATCCCCAACTGCTTTAAGGTAGGCTTCTTTAGCTGCCCAGATAGCAAAAAAATGCTCCTGGTATAGCTCTCTGGATGGCAGCGTGGCGAGATATTGTATTTCAGAGGAACTGAAGAAATTGTTGATGATCCGGTCAAGACTGGAAACGGGATAGATTTCCTGGACATCAAGACCGATTTGGTTATTAATACAAATTCCGCAGGCAAAAATATCCCCGGAATGGGAGAGATTGAATTGGATCCTGGCCTGGGGAAGGAATGGTTTGCCTGTAGAGCTGTGTTTTAGTGGCAGATCTCTGGGGTCTTGTGCGATATACCTGGACAGAATGATCCTTAATATTCCCCGGCTGCAAAGGAATTCTTCTCTTTTGTCGATTACTTTCAATCTGTCCAGGCGTTCCCTTTCTTCTTCTGAGAGTATGGATTTCAAATTTTCAGCATACTTGCTCCAGGCTTTCAGATCCGCTATCCAAAGGTGGACTGTCCCTTCGCTTATGGGACCTTGTAATTTAATTGAATCCAAGATGTCTTTCCCAGGTAGTGGGCACCTGAAATCCTTGAATGGCCAGTTGATTCAACCTGTACTGATAAGCAGCACCCATCATTAACTGATCTGCAATCTCAACTACATGGCGATTATCAGCAGCTTCCAGATCTGTGCTTTTCGCCCAATCGTTAAAGGCTCCCATAGATGGACCACACCAGATCTGATAATCCATAACCCTTTCAGGGATGCCATGTATGCCCCAGTGTGTGGCCAGCCCAAGATACCAACGGAAGATCAGAGCCATTTTTCGCTTGGGATTATTTTCAGCCTTTTTCAGCTGACTGGGATCTCGTTCTGAGAAAAATTTGACACACTCCTGCCAGATCGAATCCAAATCGTTTTGGAAGATCTTTTGTTCAAGTTCTTGACGTTCTACAGGATCAATATCATTTATGCTGTCATACTTGAGATAAGTCTCATACAGCTTCTGCGATCGCATGGGGAACATAGTTCCCCTTTTCAAGACCTGAACTTTTACTCCCATCTCAAACATATCTGCCGAAGGAGCCATCATCACATCTGGAGCTGCCGCCTGAGCAAGGGCTAATTTGACCCGATTGGATGTGCCGGCCTCCGTACATCCCTGATTAACTGAACCTGTCACTACGTAGGCGGCACCCATTGAAAAAGCTGCCAGAACGGAGGCAGGTGTGCTGATGCCTCCACCGGCTCCAATCCGGACTTTTTCAGGGAATTTATTCTTTTCTTGGATCTCATTTCGCAGAGCAATGATTGATGGCAGCAATCCAACCAGGGGTCTGTTATCAGTGTGACCCCCAGAATCTGCTTCTACTGTTATGTCATCGGCCATAGGGACTTTTCCAGCAAGCTGGGCTTGCTGGGCAGTAATCTTTCCTTCTTCAACCAATTGGGCGAGAATTTTTTCCGGTGCTGGATTAAGAAAATGCAGCGCTACCTCTGGCCGGGATAATTTGGCAATGATCTTGTTGTTAATGGAAATATTCCCGGAACCATCAGCAGCCAACCCGGCTGCCCGGTATTGAACGACTGTGGGAGTCAAACGCAGGAAAGCTGAAGCTTCGATGGTCTCGACCTTGTGCTCCAGGAACAGATCCACAGCTTTTTGTTCCATGACAGGTTCATTCGGGCTGTGAATCAAATTGAAAGCATAGGGACCGTCTGGCAAGTTATTCTTGATAGCAGTTATCGCATCGAGCAGTTTTTCAGGGGCAACTCCCCCTGATCCATAAGATGCCAGGAAACCAGCTTTTCCCAAAGAAGTAACCAGTTCAATACCGGAGATTGCATTTGCCATCGAGCCAGCCATGTAAGCGGATTTTATTCCGTGAGTTGTTGTGAACCCTTCATCGCCAAAATCAGATGGCGAAATAGCCAGCGAAACGGCCGCTACCGGGTGACTATTCTCCAGATCGTTCCCTGTCAAAAATCTACCACTGTTGGCGACTGCAATCTTGTCTTGATAATCAATCAAGAAGCAGTCCTTTGACAGATCTCTGAGAGTTTCTAAGATCTCTCCAGGTTCGAACTTCAGATCCTGATCTGATCCCTGCCAGGATCCGATGGTTTTCTTAGACCTAGATTGTATTTGGACAGACATATTTCTGTTGATCTCCTAAACTGATCAGTAAGTTTCCAAGGTGATATTCTCAACCTTGTAGATCGGTTTTGAATCTTTCCAGAGCATCCCATCGGCACTGATTTCAGATCCTTGAGATGTCTGGCTGATGTTCTTAATATGAAGTTCTATTTCAAATTCCCTGATGTCAGGAGTGATTTGACCGCGATATTTCCAGCTGATTTCCCCGCCGGTTTTAATTCTCCATTTCAAGCGGCCTGGTAAATCCAGTAAGGATGCACTGGAGATCAGCGCTTGAGCCATGGTTTCTACACCCAGAGAACCTGGCATAACCGGGTCCTGATAAAAATGGGCTCGATAGAACCAGGCATCAGGATCGAGAGACTGACGCACGAACAAATACCCGGAAGAATAATTGCCCCCGCTGGGGGATATCCAAAGCTTGTCTATTTCAGGAAGTCCGGCAACTTTCAGGGATTCGTTATTGTTTGAAGAAGTTTGGTTTTTTTGCCATCTGCCGGAGTCAGGATTTTCTGCATGCCATGTTTTATTGGTTTGTCCGCCATCCAACCCTGATTGGTTTTCCAACATTGGAAGTGGAAAATAACCAAATGATGATGTGCCCTGGTAAAAGAGCTGTCCTCCCCAGGAAAGTTCAAAAGCATATTTTTGGATGATCACATCTTCTAAAGAACTAGAGGATATTAATTTGACATGATTAGTGATGGTGGGACCGGGGGAAGTTGGCCATAAGAATAATTTACCTTCTCCATCCAGGTTCCGGAAATATAGATCCTGGGATTCTCGCCCCTTGATGCTGCCCATATAGGCAGACAAAAACCCGCAAGGCTGCAGCGCCATCTCCATGATGGATACATGAGGCAGGCTTCTCAAAGAACCATTTTTATACCAGCCCTGGTCAGGGAGATCAAATTCACTGGTCAATGTAGAACCTTCCAGGACTTGTTCGGCCTGAGCTTCGACTTGTACGACCCTGTCAATAAACTGCAGCTCTCCATTGGGCAGCCTTGGAATTCTCCGGTCCCCAAAACCGCTGAATGTATTTCCAAAACAGATCCGGTGATCACCACTGGTGAAAGCCTGGATTTGTTCTTTCGAGTACAGAGCTTTTCTATCTTTAGTAAGGAAAGCTTTTTTCGGAGAGCTTCCCGCCTGGATTTGCATCAGCCTGGCCAGATTGCGGGTCAGGGTTTGTTGATTCTCAAGAAAATCCTGATGGCTTTGGGCAAGATCTTCCGAGATCTGGTCCAAATTCTCAAAATATGACCTCATGATTGGTTCTGGTAAACTGCCAGGTATTTGATGATTTATCTCCAGTTCCGGTTTCTCTTTTTTCCTGGCAATTGTGCTGGGTTGGGGAAGATTTGGTTTTTCAGTGTCCTCTCGCTGGTCCGGCGCCAAATAGAGAGTGGAGATGTCTAAATCAACCCGGTGACTTAGCAATAGGGCGATAACTTTCAGAACACCATGTAAATCTGGTTGATATCTTTTATTGATGGCGATCGCTGCGTGGGGTTTGTCCTGGAGGATCTTTTCAATCCATCTGGAACAAGTTTTCTGGGGACCAACCTCAATGAAGATCCGAGCCCCATCATTATAGACCCGGTTGACCAGGCGGGGAAAATCCACTTGTTTGCAGGTCATATTCGCCATGTCTTCTGCTAAATCCTTTTCATTTAGAACTAATTTTTGGTATTTTGAAGCGGAGTAGAACTCTATATCGGATCTAGGGACTGTTTGAATGGTGAAGAGTTCAACAAATGATGGGTAAGTTGACAGCATTGTTGGGTTGTGAATAACGGCATTAAAAGGCATCGGCAGCGCCCGGCAGTTAAGTTTTTCTATCACTCGTTGACAGGCTTCTCCTTCGCCAACAATAACAACCTCATCCGGGGTGTTTTCAATTGATAAAAACACCATTTCCTCCAGGGCGCAAACCGCTTGTGCTAGTTCCCGGTCAACCTTGAGAATAAACGATTTCCAAAAATCTTTAGCCAGTATCTTATCGTGCCAAAAACTCCGAACAGCTTTCATCTCTCCAAACAGTTCATCCTTAAATAGTTTGGATTCGTTCCAAATCACTGATCGGTCTTTTGCATTTTGCCAGATGCTGTTAGCCCACAGCATACTAATTTCTCCAAGGCTGTATCCCAGTGCGGCTTTGGGTCTGACGTCAAAGATTTGGTCGAGGATCAGTGTATGAATCACGGATAAGCTGATTCCAGATTCAATTAATTGATTGGGATGTTGATAAAAATCGGCCATAATCCGATCTGAATCAGATTCAACTCCAGGTTTGGAAGATCGCAGATAAAGGAAATCTTCTGCCAGGGAATGGCTAAGATTTGGAATGTGCTTGCTGGCAGTATCCTGCAAGCCAGGGAACGAAAAGAAAAGACCCTGTCCCATTCCTGGGTAAGAATTGAAAGCTCCCGGATAAACAAAAGCAACCCCAGCTGATCCCAGAGGATTGGCTGTAAAATAACTGCCGTTCGGACTGGTCCAGTTTTCTCCCGTAGAAAATACTTTAGATAAACCGGTTTCTGCATGAGCCAGTTCCTTATCCAACTGATCTCGATTGCTGGCCAATATAGATAACACAAAGCTATCACCTGGAGAATAGTACTTCGTATAGGCAATATTTGAGATAGATTTCAGAGAATCCTGGCCCGCAGCGAGTTTTTCCAGTGATTTTAATTTATCTGTAATTGCAGATTGGTTGTTGCCGGAAACTGGAAATAGATAAGGATCAGAATCAGATACGATTCGGACATCCGTGGAGGAAATAAAGTGGTCAGTTTCCTCAAGCACAACATACGACGGTTCATTGATTTCTTGATCTTGAAAAATTATCAGGGCAGAACATGTGAGTTCAGAGCCTTGAGATAACCAGGGTCGTAATTCTTTGATTGGATATAATGGACTTACAGCAAAATTTGTTGAGATCAGATCAAAATCTGAGCCGCAAGGAGGAATGAATTTATTCTTAATAGATAATACGGTCTGGATAAGGGTAACAATCTCAGATGAGAGGGCGGAAGCAGTACTGCTGCAGCCCAATGCGACAGGAAAATCATTCTCCCGGTCCTGGAATAGGTCTTGAAGAAAGGCCGATGTTTTTTCTGGTTCAGAAGCAGCGGCTTCGGTCAAAACCACATAATCAGCCCGGTAGGGCTCCGGGTCAGGAAAATCAGCAAATTTCAATTTGGCATAAGCTTGACCCTTGTTTTCTAAAGATGAAAGGACAACTGCAGCAGAGCCAGATGAAGTTACCTCACAGATGACTACTAGGTGTCTATTATCCGCCTGTATTAAATCAGCAGCCTGTTTGAGTCTGGATAATAAGCTTTGTGAAGCTGGTTTTATTTGATCAACTGTGTTGAAGTTCTTTTCTAGCAGCGACAGATAAGAGCCGATTTCTACCTGATTTGGATCGTAAATAATGGACAGCTTTGATCCAACCGCAGGCTGGGCTTCTGTAATAGCCTGGAAGATCACTTCTCCAGCCTGTTCAACCATAGCTGGGGAGGGTTTCCTTTTACCAGCGAGGCTTTCTTCAAAATGAGCTAATGAAGGCCACCATTGATAGGAGAGTGTCATTCCTGATAAGATCAGATCCATATTGGATCACTCTCCAGTTGATTCTCTTGAAATAGACCAAATAATTTCTCGTTTAACGTTATTTCGGCATCAATAACTTGAGAGAACACATAACCATCTCGGTCATGGCTGGTCACGTCTGCGACGAGTTTATGAGGAGTGGAAGATTTCACTGTCATGGTGGCGTAGGTTGTGATATCGAAAGGAACGAGATGATATTGTATTCCTCCTGCGATCTGGAGCGGTAATCCTATCGATCCTATTTGAGAATTGGCCCAAATCAATAAACTTTGCAGATGGATGTCTGCCAGATAAGGATTAAATGTATTTACAGGGAATTGGCCCATTTCTTCTGCGGGGAAATTGGGAAGCAGACATTCTGTTGTCAGTCCTGTTTCTGAAATATTCAACACCCGACGAATTCCCTGGAATCTTGGTCCATGGAATAGGATTTTGGAATCATAAAGAGTTGATCCCTCAATTGGTGATTCTGCAGATAAGTTAAAAGAGGAAATCATGGGTCTTTCCGGCAGTCTTTTTCGCAGTTCGACTTGAGCTTGATAATGGAACCTGATATTCCCATCAGGAAGTACACTGCTAATTTTCCCGTTGAGGATTATGGCACCAGCCGATTTTTCCAGTTCCTGGAGTTCTAATGAATACTCTTCGGGTGAGTGATCATCAAAAACAATTCCCTTAAAAACACGATAATCACTGATGGAATAGAACAGATAACCAGGATTGAGGGATGCACAAGAATTAATGAACCAGGCTACCGCGCACACTGTTGGCAGCACGGCATTTCCTCCGATGACATGATCTGCTAAAAAGGGGTTTCTCTTAAGAGACAATTTCCGTGAAATGCGGTATTGCCTTAGATCAGGCTTGACCTTTCTATCCGGAATTGGCAAAGGGTTACCGATCACATGCTGGGGGATATCTTGATGTTCATCCATCAATCCCACGAGAGCCTGGGTGCCCTCAACAAGAGAAATCAGGGGAACATTTCTTCGGATCAGGATCCTTTTCAACTGGGGAGTCACCATCCCCCCATCCCACGGTCCCCATCCGATGGACAGTACCTGGCAGCTGGGATGAGATAGTTTTAAATGGTGAGCAAGTTTATTAAGTACTTCATTACCGATGCTGTAATCTGCCTGGCCGGCATTTCCATAAAAGCCTGCCACGGAAGAAAAAAGGATCAGGTAGTCCAGCTGCTGGGGAGGAACGATATCCAGCAAGTTCCTTAATCCAGTGACCTTTACTCCGTAAACCAGATCGAAATCAGCTTCCTGCTTATCTTCGATGAATTTATCAGCCAGCGCGCCGGCTCCATGAAGCAGTCCGTTAATTTCCTGGACCAAACTGGAGAGTTTTTCCCTGAGATCAGCAGGATTTGTTATGTCTGCCTGGATATACTCTGCTTTACCACCCTCATTTTCAATCGCCTGCAGGGTTTTATGAATCTCCCTGCTGGATTGGATGTGTTTAACTTCCCGGCCTATATCCTTGGGTGTTAGTTTCTGCCCCTCAGATTGAAAATGATCCATGGCGGCCTGTTTTAGCGCCATTTCATCTTCCAGGCCATTAGCCCAGGCGGGTTCCGTTTCGATCAATTCAGATCTACCAACTAGCGTAAACCTGGATTGATATGCTTTGGCTAAAGCGATCGCATTTGCCGCAGTGATCCCTTTACCGCCTCCGCTGACCAAAAAATGGGAAATTTTTGATGGAGGTGAATAATCAATAATGCTCATAAAGTTTTACCATTCTCCCGATTTAGGGTGACCCGGGTAGATTCGCTGAGACCAACCTCGAGCAGTCCCTGATCCGGATCGTGAATTTCCTGAAGGATCAATCTGCTGGCATGTTCAGGATCGATTTCGCGTTCCAAGTCAACTGCCCGGCAGAATACTTCGGGCCATTCCCAGTTTAAGGATTTGACCAATCCAGTCAGGCCGCTTCCCTCCTGGAAAGAGTTGATATTATTGATTCCCAAAGATCCATCAGCCCTTGTTACTGTTAGGAATATCTTCCTGCTGCCAGGATCAATTTGTTCAAGATCATTTTTTAGGGATCCTGCGATCAGGAAGACCTGTTTAACTAGCTCGCTCTCCAGGTCTGAAAATAAGCTTTCTGATTCGGAAATGGGGTGCAGATGGATAAAACCTGCTGGATTTCCAACCTCTGTCCTCAGTGTAGTGAGGGCAGATTCGATCGCCTTTTTTCCAGTTGATCCCTGGGCTATTCTCTGGACCCCTTCGGAATATGACTGCTCTTTGGACGATATCAGGCTGGCTGGAAAATCCCAAACAGCAACATTCCAACCATCAGCGATTAGCTCACTGACAACTTGCTCTGTAAATGAAGTACCGTCATTGGTGACGATCAGCGGAAGGTCTGTTGGGACCAAAAATTCCAATCTGTCGGGAGATGGCAAAGGAACCAGATGAACAGGCGTGTTTTGAAGATCTACAGTCTTAACTTTTTTTTTCTCTCCAGCCTCGACTGGCAAATTTTTATCAGACTGCAGTTGAGAGGTGCTCATCAGATCAGCAATCTGTCCCAGGGTTCGCAGTTCAGCAAGTTTTTCGGCTTCTACTGGTGGTAATCCAGGGACTCGTTCTTCCATCACACCCAGGATCTCAACCCGTTTGATGGAATCGATTCCCAGATCTGCTTCCATGTCCATATCTGCCTCTAACATCTCAACAGGATAACCAGTCTTCTCTGCCACAATTTCCAGCAGTATTGCAGTAAGATCGGCAATTGATAGTGTTGATCCGCTGGAGTCGGCTGGAGGAGTGCTGACCTCTTGTTCAAGAGGGGAAGGGATTTCAGAGCTCTCTGATTGAGGTACAGTATTTTCGGCAGGTTGCTCAAGATGGGCAGCGGGAGCGCTGGTTTCGCTTTCCATATAGTCTACGATTTCCTGTAGGGTTCTGGTCTGCCCTAATACTTCTGTGTCAGCTGGCGGCAGGGATGGGAAATCATCTTCAAGCGCACCCAGGATCTCTACTCGCTTGATAGAATCGATGCCCAGATCTGCTTCCATGTCCATATTCAGTTCAAGCATTTCGGGAGGATAACCAGTTTTTTCGGCTACGATATTGATCAGCGCTTGTGATAATTCTTCACTTGTGATGGCTGGATCGCTGGAGGGATCTGTTAAATTTACCTCACGGACTGGGACTTCTGGAGTATCGGCTGCGAAGGCTATCTGCTTCGTAGGAATATTTTCATCCAGGACTATAGGGGGAACATGGACTACCCATTCAGCAGGAGGTTCGGTTTGCCGGTTAGGTGCCGGGATTGACTTGATAACCGATTGTTTGTTGTTTTCCAGGAAGGAAAGATATCGCCCTGAGAACTCAGCTTGCTGAGCGAGAAATTCCTGGTGGACGAACAAACTTTGTTCCCGAATAGAATGGAAATTATCCAGTGTGCGCTGAAATGTCTCAATGATCTCAGACTGGGGAGCAGAGCTGCTGGAATCAAGGACTTTGCCTTGCTGCGTAAGCACGGCAGTGATCAGCTGGATATTCTCAGCTTGCTGGGCCAGATATTGCTGGTGGATCTCCATGGTTCTGGCTTGATGAGAATATGTGTGGTCCAAGGCTTGATCAAGTCCGGCAGGTTTTTCAGCGGTTGTATAGGAATCAACCTTCGGACTTGTGCTGCGAGGCTGGACATATTCTTTTATATTCACATGATCCAGATTTACATCTGACAATCCACTTTCGGATTGTTGTCCTTGATTTTGTTCCTGGCAATCAATTCGGTGCTGATCGTCCAGGGCATCTTGGAATGCCTGCTGGCGTTCTTTGTTGACGTAGTTACTGCCGTTTAACGGTATTTGAAAGTTAGCCATAATTATTTCCTCTATTGATCCTGATCCTGGACTTCTTTCCTTTTCGCGTTCGTCTGATAAGGATCGATATCCTTGAGTGGTAAACCTAAAACTTTTAATACAACTGCAGCTTCGCGGAGCTGTCTGTCACTTGATTTATCCCTGCTGGGATTGACCGAAACGACGGAGTGGGGCTGGCCGTCAAGGATGTCTTTCACCAAACTGCCCAGGATCTGCCGGGGTCCGATTTCCACAAATACACGGCCCCCATTTTTGTAAATTTCCTCGATCTGGGTTTTGAATATTACCGGGTGGAGGATGTGATCAGATAAAATTTTCTGGGCTTTCTTGGTATCGGCAGGGTACGGCTTTCCTGTAGTATTGGAATACACAGGGATATTGGATTTGTTGAATTTTTCCTTATTTACTGCTTCTGCAAATGGCTTAGAGGCGTGTTCCACCAAGGGAGTATGGAAAGCAGCCGAGACTGGAAGTTGAGTTACTTTGTAACCAGCTTCAGTTAAAACCTTGTCAGCTCCATTTACTTTTTCCCTGGGGCCAGCTAGAACGACTTGAGAAGGAGAATTTTCGTTAGCTATGATCACGTCTTCTAAAGGTTCAATGATCTTTTCGATTTCCGGCAAAGGCCCTTTCACAGCTGCCATGGTACCGGTATCAAAATCCTTTTCATTGGGCGGGCGCATAGCTGAACCGCGGGCTTTCACTAATCTTAAGAATTCCTGGTCATTCAGAGAACCACCAGCCCAGAGAGCCGTCAATTCACCAAAGCTGTGCCCGGCAGTCATATCTGGTTCGAATCCGGCCTGCGCTAAGATTTTAAAGATTCCGTAACTGACCACACCTATTCCTGCCTGAGCGTAATCGGTCTCTCGCAATTGAAGCTGTTGTTTTTCCCGATCTTGATCAGAAAAGACAGGAGGTGGATAAACCATCCTGGAAAGAGGAGTTTGACCCTGTTCAAGGAATAGTTGATCCATTAATTCAAAAGCTTCCATGACGGGCGGAAAGTTGATTGCTAACTCGCTTGCCATATTTAAATATTGAGATCCCTGTCCGGGGAACAGAGCGATGACTTTTTCATCAGAGGTTATACCTCTGGACCGGAATGTAATGCCGCGGGGATGATCCCAGGCATCTGCATCCGGTTGTTTTTCGAGCAGCTTTATCGAATCCTGGATGAATTTCTGGGCTTCTTCCAGGGAATCAGACACAAATCCCAAGCGGGGATGATCCTGCTGAGGAATAGCGGATTTGGAGTTATGGATCAGAGCCAGGTAATTTTCTCTGGCGTTATCAGTTCCTAATTCTTTCTCAATCTCTTTAAGTTTTTTCAATAACGATGCTGTTGTTTCTCCACTGACCAGGACTGATTGGGATACAGAACCCAGCCGTCGGTAAGGTTGTGAAGCTGAATTGTATTCTTCAAGAACAATATGGAAGTTCGTTCCACCAAAACCAAATGCGCTGACGGCAGCTTTCCGTGTTTCTTCATTACTTCTTCTGAACCAGGGGCGGGTTTCAGTATTAATGTAAAAATGGGTGTCTTCTATTTCGAGGGCTTCTGATGGCTGCTTAACATTCAATGTAGGAGGTAAAACCCTTTGGTGCAATGCCAGGGCAGTTTTTATCATGGCAGCAGCTCCCGCTGCGGCCTTGGTGTGTCCGATCTGTGATTTGACTGATCCTATGGCAATGCTTTGTTTGTTCCCGTTGGGAGTGCCAAAAACTGCCTTGAGGCCAGTAAATTCGGCCGGATCCCCGGCTTTGGTCCCTGTGCCATGGGCTTCGACCAAATCCACTGCATGAGGTGCGAATCCAGCTTCTTGATAGGCTCTCTTGATTGCCAATGACTGCCCGGAAGGACGCGGGGCATATATGCTTTTATATTTTCCGTCGCTGGAACTGCCAATTCCGCGGATCACTGCATAGATCCGGTCTCCATCATTCTCGGCATCTTCCAACCTTTTCAAGACAATCATACCCAGGCCTTCGCCAATTAACATGCCATCAGATTCCTGGTCAAAGGGCCGAATTTTCTGGGAAGGAGAAAAAGCTGGCGTTTTGCTAAAGCATAAATAGGTGAAAGGGGAGTTATCAGCATCCACTCCACCGGTAATCATCATATTTGCGCGGCCTTCAATTAACTCACTGACGGATGATTTTACTGCTGCAAGGATGCTGGCACAAGCAGCATCAATGACACTGTTCATCCCCCCCAGATCAAGTCGGTTGGCAATCCGTCCTGCGATTACGTTTCCCAATAATCCTGGGAAAGAGTTTTCGTTCCAGGGGGCGTAAGCCATTTTCATTTTTTCTATGATGATCTCAGTATCTTCTGGTGATATGCCGCTGCTTTCTAAAACTTTTTGCCAGATAGGATACTGAAGTCTTGATGAGAGATCGGAGATCAGTTTCTGCCCTCCTGCAACACCCAGCACTACTCCTGTGTTTTCGCGGTCAAACTCAGTATCAGTTCCATAACCAGCATCTTCCATGGCATCTCTGGCCGCGACCAATCCCAGCAGCTGACTGGAATCTGTTACTTCAAGTAGATTCGGAGGAAGCCCAAATTCAAGAGGATTAAAATCAATATCAGGAATAAAGCCGCCGACCTTGCAGTATGTTTTGTCCTCTGCGGTTGGATCGGGATCATAATAATCGGCTGGATCCCAACGGGATGGCGGGACATCAGTGATCCCGTCAATTTTATTGAGGATGTTATCCCAGTATTCTGTCAATGATGCGGCTTTGGCAAAAATAGCTGCCTGACCGATGATTGCTATGGGTGTTTTCTGCAGTAAATTGGAATTCATAAAAAAATTTGCTCCTGGAAACCTTTCTGGAAAATAACGTTAAACCAGGTTTCCTGTGGAATTATTTCGAGAAAGAAAGGCACTGCTGCCGCCCACCAGGACAATACCTAAGAGGATTTTTAGCAAATCGCCAATCAAGAATGGATAGAGGCCTATTTGAAGTACCTGGGATTCTCCAACAAAGCGGGCGAGCCAAACCAAGCCAAATATATAGATGATGACATTGCCAACGATTATGGTGATGGACGCCTGAAACAAAGACCTTTGATACCTGAGTTCAGATAACATGCCGACAATATATGCAGCAGCAAGGAATCCAAACAAGTAACCACCAGTGGGACCGAATAGCGTAGCAAGCCCATATTTTCCCCCGGCAAAAAACGGTAAACCAGCAGCTCCCTGGGCTAGATATGCAGCAATTGACGCTGCACCCAGATTTTTACCCAGAAATAATCCGGCCAGCAGGACCGCCAGGGTTTGGCCTGTGATCGGAACAGGGCTGAAAGGCAAATTTATTGTGATTTGGGCGCTGATGGCGACAATCCATGAGGTTCCCATAATTATCGCAATGTTAACTACACGGTTGGACAATGACCTTTCTGGTATCAAAATATCTGAATAATTCATAATTGCCTCACTCAATAAATGTATTGATGATAATAATCCTCACCCGGTGGGGGCGAGAGAAACGAGGAGAACGCCTTTTTCGACTTGGGATCCTGGTGCAATTGGTATAGACTTTACAACACCGGATGAAGGAGCCCGTAACTTCATTTGCATTTTCATAGCTTCCTGAATTAGCAGTGTTTGCCCTTTTTTCACACGATCCCCAATCTTGACCATAATGTCAACGATCAATCCGGGCATGGGTGAGTGAATGCTGCCGGTATCCTGTCTGGCTTTCTTACTTGAGGATTGAAAGCCTGATAAAACCTCGGCACTCAGATGATTACCTTCAATCTGGATATCATAAACACCTTGTCGATTGGGTTCCAGATAGGCTTCCGTATTTCTATTTGGCTGCCTGAGGATGTGCAGCCCATTATTATTAAGTGAATCCAGATCATAAGAAATATGGTCGCCATTCACTACCAGCTGATCATCCTCTATACTTACATCGTAGGTGCGATTTGCTATTGTGACCCTGTAATTTGCCATAGTTGCCTTTCTGTCGATTACTTAATTGCCGAAGGATATCTGTTCTTTCCAGGCTGTTTGCTGCCAGAGGTTTCCTGCCTGATCCGGGGAAGATACCGGCTGATTTCTTTTTCGATGAATATGGAGCGCAGCCGCAATTGCAGCGTCCCTGGTGACCGATTCGGCAGGGCCTTGATCATCTGGAGTAAAATCATCAAGGAATGTGGTGGTAATCTCCCCGATTTGATAGGGGTGTGATTCCAGGATTTGCTTCAAGAAGACCAGGTCTGTTTTTAATCCACCTATCTGATATTCACTCAAACCTCGCTGCAATCGATCGATCGCTGTTTGTCGGTCTTTACCCCAGGCAATTAATTTGGAAACCAGAGAATCGTAATCAGCGGTAACTGCCATGCCCTGGTAAAGTGCGCTGTCAACCCTGATGCCTGGTCCTCCAGGTTCCTTAAGATATGAAATTTCACCCGAAGTGGGCAGGAAATTCTCATCCGGATCCTCTGCAAGAATCCGGGCCTCGATTGCTGCTCCCCTGAAATGGATCTGGGATTGCTCCAGATCCAGATTTCCTGTTACCGCCAAAAGGATCTGTTCCCTGACAAGATCGAACCCCGTCACCATTTCGGTAACAGGGTGCTCAACCTGGATTCGGGGATTGACTTCGATAAAGTAAAATTGGCTGTTTTCATCCATCAGGAATTCAACTGTGCCAAGACTTCGGTAGAACAGCTTGTGCCCCAGTTCACGGGCTGCTTCTGTGATGCAAACCCGTTCAGAGGGGGATAAACTCGGAGCTGGCGCCTCTTCAATCAGCTTCTGATGCCGCCTTTGAATTGAGCATTCTCTTTCTCCGAAGCAGATGATTTTGCCTTTGCCATCACCCAGGATCTGGACCTCGATATGGCGGGCTTTTTGGACCAGGGGTTCCAGATAAATTGTGCCGTCACCAAACGCAGCTTTTGCTTCTTCTCGAGCCAGACCAACAACCTCATTCAATTCATTTCCAGACCGGGCCAGCCGTATTCCTTTCCCTCCGCCTCCAGCAGCTGCTTTTACAAGGACAGGGAAAGATAAAGGCTCATCGATAATGATTTCTGTTTGGTTATCTTCCAGCGGTTGATCTGGTCCTGGCAAAACAAGCAGGCCGGCTTCTCTGGCAGCCTTTCGGGCTGATAACTTATCCCCGAGTATAGCCATGGTTTCCGGGCGAGGGCCAATGAATATCAGACCTGCATCCTCAGCTGCCTGACCGAATTGAGGATTTTCTGATAAAAAGCCATACCCCGGATGGATTGCGTTCGCTCCAATTTCTTGAGCTGCTTTCAGGATCCGGCTGATGTTGAGGTAGCTTTCAGATGCTTTTGCAGCGCCGATGCAGACAGCTTCATCCGCATACGTGGTGTGAAGTGAGTTTTGATCGGCTTCGGAATACACAGCGACAGTCGAAATACCGAGCTCCCGGCAAGTCCGCATAATTCTGATTGCTATTTCTCCACGATTGGCAACTAATAACTTCATAAATGATTCCCGTTATAGAGGAATGTTTCCGTGTTTTCTTTTTGGTGTGGGCACCCGTTTATCCTTGAATGTATGCAGTGCCTGTATGATTCTGGTTCTGGTCTCGGAGGGAAAGATGATGTCGTCCAGATGTCCTTCACCAGCTGCCAGGAAGGGAGAGGCCAGCTTATCCCGGTACTCTTGTGATAATGCAGCTTGGAGCGAGCCCGGATCTTCAGTATCCGCCAATTCCTTTCGGTGCAGGATTTTGACAGCGCCCTGGGGCCCCATCACAGCAATTTCAGCGTTTGGCCATGCAAAATTCTGATCGCCTTTGAGATGTTTCGAGCCCATTACGATGTAGGCGCCGCCATAAGCTTTTCTCAACACCAGGGTTATTTTAGGGACCGTAGCCTCCGCGTAAGCAAAGATCATTTTAGCTCCGTGGCGGATGATGCCCTCATGCTCCTGTTCAATACCAGGCAGGAACCCTGGGGTATCAACCAGGGTCACCAGGGGGATGTGGAAGGAGTCACAGAATCGAATGAATCTCGCCCCTTTGTCAGAAGCATTGATGTCGAGTACTCCAGCCAAGTGATCAGGTTGATTGGCAACCAATCCAACTACCTGGCCATCCATCCTCGCAAAACCAACCACTAAATTCCTGGCATAGTCTTCCTGAATCTCAAGAAATTCTCTTTCATCTACCAGGCTCGCGATAACTTGCTGTATATCATAGGGTTCATCGGCCTGACCGGGGACAATCTGATCCAATTCCGGAGTTGGCCTGGCAGGTTCATCCAAAGTCTCAGAAGCAGGTGGAGGGATCAGGTTATTGGAAGGCAGATAGCTTAATAATGATCGGACTTGCTCAAAAACCTCTTTCTCATCCCTCGCTTTAAAATGGACAACTCCGCTGGCGCTGTGGTGGACATCTGCTCCACCCAGGGAATTGAGATCTATCTCTTCCTGGGTGACTTCCTTAATAACCTCTGGTCCAGTAATAAACATTTGAGAGGTGCCATCG
>Ga0209013_10000407_pt1 | contig 38320 bp, 35 predicted proteins | sample Cruoilmetagenom2_FD_187291 | JGI IMG/M metagenome (GOLD analysis project Ga0209013, IMG submission 187291) | Oil polluted marine microbial communities from Coal Oil Point, Santa Barbara, California, USA - Sample 2 (SPAdes) (version 2) | ecosystem: Environmental > Aquatic > Marine > Oil seeps ...
GGAATTTATGAAGATGATGGAGAACACATCATTGTGAAAAGTAATCAAAAAAAGCATCAAATTTTTATTAAAGATATTAAATGGATTGAGGCACTTGGTGACTATGTAAAGATAGTAACTGAAGAAAACACATTCATTGTATTATCTTCACTTAAATCTTTTGAAGCGGAATTACCTGATGATAAATTTTTAAGAATTCAGAAATCATACTTAGTAAATCTTGAAAAAATAGACAGGTTTAGTAGCACAAAAGTTGAAGTTGGTGATTTTGAAATTCCTATTAGCCGAAATAAAAAGCATTTACTGGCAAATGCATTAAAACATTTACAAAATTAAGTATCACACTTATAAAAATGTGACAAATAATTTGTAGAGTTTAAAAACAATCTACTGCTTTAAAATAACCAATCGTGCTTTATATCCAGTAGTAATAAGCCATCTGTTAGAAGATAAAAGCACATCATTTTCATCATAGATTTTAAGTTCAGCAGTATTAGGACTAGAAAGACCTTCATTTAAAGCTTCAAATTCAATGGTATTTAAACCTTCACCAATTTCGATGTCAATTATATAATACGATCCAGTTAAAGTAATATTTGGATGTACAATGGCTTTATTTAATAATAGTTTAATACGATCGCCATCAACATATTCGTGGTCTCGGCATTTAATTCTAATAAATTTTGATTTTGTTTTTAAATCTCCTAAATAATGATCTCTACTAAATTTGGATATATCTTTTTGCCCCTCACTAAATTTTTGTTTTATATCCCAAGTTGGCTTTATAAGTTTACTTTTGGCTGTAATATCTACACCAGATGTTTTTTTAAAATAATCGATTAAAGGGATATTGTATAATGAAGGTCTGTTGTTTGTTCTTGTAATGCCTTGTGATGGTGTGAATTTAACCGATAAGTTAGTTTTTGAAGAAGAGCTAGTATCAATATCTTTAATTTGTATAGTCTTTTTTGAACCATCAATTTGAGCAGATAATGATATGCAAAAGCAAAGTGATAAAAAAAGAATGAGTTTAATTTTCATAGATATTTAAAAAGAAACTTAAGCTGTTAAAATTTTGAGCTAAAGATATATAATTGGTTTAGTAAAACTAATACATTAACGATACTTTAAATTAATTTATATTTCTGTTAACAATAATTATTCCATTAGTAGTATTTTTAATAAACATCTTACTTTAATACTATTAAATTATATATTATTAATTAAGATTATTCAATATATTTATCAAAATTTATAGATAGCAATAGTTGAAAACTTTATTACAAGAATTAGCATTACAAATACAAGGCGAATTGCATTATGACTCTATGATGAAAAGTCTTTATGCTACTGATGCTTCAGTGTATAGAGAACTTCCCCTAGCAGTTGCACTTCCTAAAAACACTAAAGACATTAAAGCTCTTATTGGTTTTGCAAATAAGAATAAAATAGGCCTTATTCCTCGAGCAGCTGGAACTTCTTTAGCTGGACAATGTGTTGGAGATGGAATTGTAGTAGATATATCTAAGTACATGAACAAAATATTAGAAATTAATGTTAATGAGCATTGGATTCGTGTACAACCTGGCGTAATAAGGGATGAATTAAATACATTTTTAAAACCTTATGGTTTATTTTTTGGGCCAAATACTTCAACAGCAAATCGTTGTACAATTAGTGGTATGGTTGGTAATAACTCTTGTGGGTCAACATCTATTATTTATGGTTCTACTAGAGATCATACTTTAGAGCTTAAAACAATTTTAAGTGATGGGAGTGAAGCGGTTTTTAATGTTCTTAATAAAATTCAATTTAAAGAAAAGCAACAAGGTAATACATTAGAATCTCGATTATACCAACAAATTTTTAAAGAACTTTCAAATACTGAAACACAAGAGCAAATCATAAGAGAGTTTCCAAAAGCATCAATAAGTCGTAGAAATACTGGTTATGCTGTAGATTCATTATTGAATACTACCATTTTTTCTGAAACAGGCAAAGCATTTAACTTTTGTAAAATGTTATGTGGATCGGAAGGTACATTAGCATTTACAACAGAAATTAAACTTAACCTTGTGCCTATCCCAAAACCAAATGATGTAGTTATAGCTGCACATTTTAGTAGTATAGATTCAAGTTTAAAAGCTACAGTAGTTGCTATGAAGCATCAACCTACAGCCTGCGAACTTATGGATAAAACCATTTTAGATTGTACTAAAGATAATATTGAACAGCAAAAAAACAGATTTTTTGTTGAAGGTGATCCAGAGGTTATTCTAATGATTGAATTCCGTTCAGATACTTTAAAAGAGTCTCAAGCATTAGCAAATAATCTTATTGAGGAGTTAGATGAAAATAATCTTGGTTATGCTTTTCCAATAGTTTCTGGAGAAAAAACCGAAAATGTTTGGAATTTGCGTAAAGCGGGATTAGGGCTTTTAGCAAATATTCCAGGAGATAAAAAGGCAGTAGCTTGTATTGAAGATACTGCTGTAGATGTTGAAGAACTTCCAGAATATATTAATGAATTTTCAGCATTAATGAAAGGCTTTAATCAAGATGCAGTGTATTATGCACATGCAGGAGCTGGAGAGTTGCATTTGCGACCAATTCTAGATTTAAAAAAGGCTGAAGACGTAAAATTATTTAGAGAAATAAGTGAAGCTTCAGCCAAACTAGTTAAGAAATATAAGGGTTCTTTAAGTGGAGAGCATGGAGATGGTAGAGTGCGAGCAGAATTTATTCCGTTAGTAATCGGTAAAAAAAATCATGAGCTGTTAAAACGTATTAAGCAGACTTGGGATGCAAAATCTATTTTTAATCCAGGTAAAATAGTAGAAGCTAAACCAATGGATAAAAGCTTACGATATGAAACAGATGCTGAAATCCCAGAAATTGAAACCGTTTTTAATTTTTCTGAAACAGGAGGGATATTAAGAACAGCAGAGAAATGTAATGGTTCAGGCGATTGTAGGAAACTCAATTTTGCAGGTGGAACTATGTGCCCAAGTTATAGAGCAACCCTTGATGAAAAAGATACTACTCGTGGGCGAGCAAATATTTTGCGTGAGTTTTTAACACAAAATGTAAAGGACAACCCTTTTAATCATCCAGAAATAAAAACAGCATTAGATTTGTGTTTGTCTTGCAAAGGATGTAAATCGGAGTGTCCTTCTAATATAGATATGGCAACATTAAAAGCCGAGTTTTTGCATCAGTATTATAAAAGCAATACAGTTCCTTTACGTTCTAAGCTTATTGCTAACAATGCAAAACTTAATGCAATGGCTAGTAAGTTTTCCAGTATAAATAATATTTTAATTAAGCAAAATTGGTTTAAATCAGTTTTAGGAATTGCAAAAGAGCGATCATTACCAAAATTACAAAAACAAACCCTTAGAAGCTGGTTTAAAAACCATGAACAAAGTCAATATAAAAGAAAAGTCTATCTATTTTGTGATGAATACACAAATTATTATGATGTTGAGATTGGAAAAAAAGCCATTAAACTTCTTAATAAATTAGGTTACGAAGTAAGATTTGTAAAACATGCTGAAAGTGGCAGAGCATTTATTTCTAAAGGATTATTAAGTCAAGCTCAAAGTATAGCAAAACAAAATGTTGCAATTTTTAAAGATATCATTTCAAGTGATATACCATTACTAGGTATAGAGCCTTCAGCCATTTTAGGATTTCGAGATGAATATCCAAATTTGGTTACTTCAAAAGATAAGAAAATAGCTTTAAAATTAAGTAAGAATGTTTTCTTATTAGAAGAGTTTATAGCGACCGAAATTGAAAAGGGAAATATTAAAGCTTCAGCATTTGTTTCAGATGAAAAAGAAATTATGTTACATGGTCATTGTCATCAAAAGTCTTTATCATCTACTAATTATACAGAAAAAATGCTAAACCTCCCTTTAAATTATAAAGTTAAAACGATTCCATCTGGATGTTGTGGTATGGCTGGATCTTTTGGTTATGAAAAGGAACATTTTGAACTGAGTAATAAAATAGGAAATATGGTTTTATTTCCAGCAATAAGGAGTGTAAAGAGTAAGGCGTTAATAGCAGCTCCAGGAACTAGTTGTCGTCATCAAATTAAAGATGGCACAAAAAAAACGGCATTACACCCTATCGAAATTTTATATGATGCATTAAAAAAATAGTTGTAAATTGAATTTTTATCACTGTATCCATATGATACTCTATATTTTTATATATTTTAACGCTTGAGTTTTTTAAAGAATTTATATGATTGATGAATTAAAATTTAATTATGGTCACTTATTTGAAGATGAGTTATTGGAGGAGATTAGTAATATTGGAGCTATAAAAGAAATACCTGAAGGCTTCAAACTAATCGAGATTGGTGATTTTATAAAGTCTATACCACTTTTAATTAAGGGTGCAATAAAAATACTTCGTGAAGATGAAAAAGGAGATGAACTTATTTTATATTTCTTAGAGCGTGGAGATACTTGTGCTATGACTTTGGCATGTTGCATGGGACAAACAAAAAGTGAGATTCGTGCAGTTACTGAAACAGATACTAAAGTAATTATGGTTCCTATTGAAAAAATGGGAGAATGGATGAGTAAATACAAAAGTTGGCAAGTATTTATTTTACAAAGTTACCATAATAGAATGTTAGAATTGCTTGAAGCTATTGATACAATAGCTTTTTTAAAAATGGACAAGCGAATACTTAAATACCTTAGAGATAAGGCAATGATAAATGGTAATGATGTTCTTAGCATTACTCATCAAGATATAGCTTACGATTTGCATACTTCTAGAGTAGTCGTATCAAGGATATTAAAGACTCTCGAAAACGAAGGAAAAATTAATTTATTTAGAAATAGTATAAAGTTACTAGACCTATAATATTTATCACTTTTATTTCTGCCCTAGTTTTAGAAACAACACAAATATGGATTCATTAGGAATTTTTGGATACGCATGTGCCTTATTAATTGGAGTTACTTTAGGATTAATTGGAGGTGGTGGCTCTATTTTAACTGTCCCAATTCTTGTTTATCTCTTTTATTTAAATCCAGTTACGGCTACAGCTTACTCATTATTTGTAGTAGGCACAACTGCTTTTTGGGGTACTATTAGAAATATAAAAAGAGGGCTTGTCGATTTTAAGGCAGGAATCGCATTTTCTATCCCATCTTTTATTGCTGTTTATATTGCAAGGAAATATATATTACCTGCTATTCCCGAAAAATTATTTTTTATTGATGATTTCTTACTCACGAAGAATGTAGCAATTATGTTATTTTTTGCCCTTTTAATGCTAATAGCTGCATTTTATATGATTCTAGATAGAACAATTAATATTAAAAGGAAGGCAAAAATTAAATATAATTATTTGTCTCTTTTAATTCAAGGATTTATAATTGGAATTTTAACAGGAATAGTAGGAGCAGGAGGTGGTTTTTTAATTGTTCCAGCTCTTGTGTTGTGGACAAAACTACCAATGAAAAAAGCTGTAGGCACATCATTGCTTATAATCGCCATAAAATCATTAATAGGATTTATTGGGGATGTAGAGAATTTAGTAATCGATTGGAATTTTCTTTTAATCTTTACCACAATTTCTATTATCGGAATTTTCTTTGGTATTTACCTTTCAAATTTTATTGAAGGCAAAAAGCTTAAAAAAGTGTTCGGTTGGTTTGTTTTAATAATGAGTATATCTATTTTAATTACAGAAGTTTTTTAATAATTTAATTTCATGTTAACTCCATGTTAGATTTATCATATTATGTAACTTTTGTTACATGGCAAAAATTATTTATAACTATATTTAAACATTAAATAATATTGATTATGGATTTTATATTAGAACCCTGGCCTTGGTATGTAGCTGGACCATTAATTACATTAATTATGTTTCTCCTCTTTTATTTTGGAAAGAAATTTGGAGTTTCATCAAATTTAGAAACTATATGTGCATTGGGAGGAGCTGGCAAATTTGTCGACTTTTTCAAATTCGATTGGAGAGCCAATGGTTGGAATTTAATGTTCATTTTAGGAACAGTAATTGGTGGATTTGTTGCGTTTCAATGGCTAACTCCAATTGAAACAATTGCAATCAATCCTCAAACAGTTCAAGATTTAACCAATATTGGATTTCAAAATGCAGGGGCTCAATACTTACCTGATGAAATTTTCAGTATCGAATCTATGTTTACATTAAAAGGTTTTTTAATCTTACTTATTGGTGGTGTTCTAGTAGGCTTTGGATCACGATACGCAGGAGGTTGTACTTCTGGTCATGCTATTGTTGGATTGAGTAACTTAGAATTACCATCACTAATTTCTGTGATAGGATTTTTTATTGGTGGTTTAATAATGATTTGGGTTTTGTTTCCAATATTATTTTAAAAATAAAGAAAAAATGAAAAACATAAAATTTTTATTTATAGGTATTCTTTTCGGAATAATATTAAGTAAGGCAGAAGTAATCTCTTGGTATAGAATATACGAAATGTTTAAGTTTCAATCTTTCCATATGTATGGTGTTATTGGCTCTGCAGTTGTTTTAGGCATAATAATAATGTATTTGTTTAATAAAGGATTAGTAAAATCTTATTTAGGAAAGCAAATTGAAATTGAACCAAAAAAGAAAGGGTTTTCTAGAAATATTTTAGGAGGAATAGTTTTTGGCTTGGGTTGGGGATTAATAGGTGCTTGTCCAGGACCAATGTTTATATTACTTGGAAGAGGTGTTTATGCTATTATTATAGCTATTGTTGGAGGGCTTTTGGGAGTATTATTGTATCATGCTATTAAAAGTAAATTACCGCATTAATACGTTTTAAGTAACAAAAGTTACAATTAATTTATACGTATTAATTTAAATTTGAAAATTAACCAATATTCAAGATAATCAATTCTAAATATTTATGAAGTATGGCTTTATTATTGACAACCGAAAATGTATAGGTTGTCATGCTTGTACCACTGCATGTAAATCCGAACACGATGTCGCTGTTGGTGTGAACAGAACTTATGTTAAACAAGTAGAAAAAGGAGAATTTCCAGATACGCGACGAATTTTTTCAGTCATGCGTTGCAATCATTGTACCGATGCACCTTGTGTTGAAATTTGTCCAGTTGAAGCATTATATATTCGTGAAGATGGCATAGTAGATTTTGACAATAATAGGTGTATTGGCTGTAAATCATGTATGCAAGCCTGTCCTTACGATGCATTATACATTGATCCAAATACAAAAACTGCTGCAAAATGTAATTATTGTGCACACCGAGTAGATGTAGGTAGAGAACCTGCTTGTGTAACTGTATGTCCAGAACATGCTATTATTGCAGGTGATATGGAAAATTCATCAACCGAAATATCTCAATTGTTAGCACGTCAAGCTGTTAAAGTTCGTAAACCTGAAAAAGGGACAAACCCTAATCTATTTTATATTGATGGAGATGAAGCTTCTCTTAACCCAGAAGCGACCGATAAATCAGGACCTGGACTTTGGAATTCACAAGCTCGTGGTGTAGGCCATTTTGCAAAAGCTGCTGAAAAAATGATGCATACTAATGACGATGTTGACTTGTTACAAATGTCAATTAATAACGAAATAGAAGCAGCTTATCAAAAATCGGAATCTAAAAATCCTAATTATATAGATGTCCTTAGTGGGAAAGCACGTAGAGTTTATGACACACCAGATAAAGGAATACTTTGGGGATGGGAAGTTACAGCTTATGTAACAACTAAAGCTATAGCTGCAGGTGCATTTTTAATTCCATTTATAGCAATGTTATTAGGATATGAAATTTCTAATACTACAAAATTATGGTCAACAGGAATTTCATTAATGTTTTTATCCTTAACAGGATTATTCTTAGTAATGGATTTAGACAGGCCAGATAGATTCTTAAACGTTTTATTGCGTCCACAATGGAAATCATGGTTGGTAAAAGGAGGTTATATTATTACAATTTTTGGGTTGTTAGTAACAGTTTGGGGAGCAATGACATATTTTAATGCATTCCAAGACTTTAAAATTGTAGAAACAATTTTATTATGGGTTACTGCATTTTTTGCTGTGATGTTAGCAATATATACAGCTTTCTTATTCGCTCAAGCAAAAGGAAGAGATTTTTGGCAAAGTCCATCGTTAGCATTACACATGTTAGTGCACAGTGTAATGGCTGGAGCAGCAATTTTTGTCTTAGTATTATTAGTTATAGGTAACGAAAATTGGATGTCTATTTTAGGAATGATAATGATTATTGCAATATCTGTAAACTTATTTACAATGATTACTGAGTTAACAATGACACACCCTAGCACAGCTGCACATAATGTAGTTGAGATGATTACAAAAGGTAGATATAAAAATTTATTCTGGATAGGAGTAATAATTTTAGGAAACATTCTACCACTTGGATTATTGATTTTTATACCAAGTGCTACAATATTAACTGTAGCAGCAGTTTTAATATTAATAGGAATTTATGCTACTGAAAAGATTTGGGTAGAAGCTCCACAAAGAATACCATTAGCTTAATAAATAGACAATCATGGGATATAAGAAACCGTCATTTATAGAAAATATAGCAGAAAAAATCGGAATCATTCCTAATCTGCACAAAGATAAATACCAAGAGTTTGAAGGCGATATGCGTCACTTTACAGATGAGGAAGTCGCTCAAATGTATGAGAATTTTCCACCACCTGAAAAATGGGATAATTGGGTAGAATATAATCCAAAAGTTTGGCCAAAAAAAGAAAAGAAAACCTATCAAATTGTTCCTACAACATGTTTTAATTGTGAAAGTGCTTGTGGTTTAACAGCATTCATTGATAAAGAAACTCAAGAGGTTAAAAAATTTGAAGGAAATCCTTATCATCCTGGAAGTAGAGGTAGAAATTGCGCAAAAGGGCCTGCGACAATAAATCAAGTTACAGATCCAGATAGAATTCTTTTTCCGCTTAAGCGAAAAGGAAAGCGTGGTGATGGAGAATGGGAACGCGTTTCTTGGGATGATGCTTTAGATACTATAGCTACAAGAATTAGAAAAGCAATTAAAGAAGAACGTCAAAACGAAATAGCATATCATGTAGGAAGACCAGGTAATGAAAAATTCATGAACTGGATTTTACAAGGTTGGGGAATAGATGGACATAATTCGCACACCAATATTTGTTCTTCAGGTGCTCGTTTTGGATATAATTTATGGTATGGATACGATAGACCATCACCAGATCATGCTAATGCAAAATTTATTTTATTAATTTCTGCACATTTAGAGTCTGGACACTACTTTAATCCACATGCACAGCGTATTATAGAGGGTAAAATGAAAGGAGCCAAGTTGGCAACTATGGATCCTCGTTTGTCTAATACAGCATCAATGTCAGATTATTGGTTACCTACGTATCCAGGTACTGAAGCTGCTGTACTATTGGCAATGGCATTAATTATTTTAAAGGAAGAATTATATAATAGAGATTATCTTGAAAATTGGACTAATTGGAAAGAATATTTAGAAGCTCGACACAGCGATAAAGAGGTGACTTTTGAAAATTATATAGCTGCTATGATTGAGGAGTATAAAGATTTTACTCCTGAGTTTGCCGAAAATGAATCAGGCGTTAAAGCAGAAACAGTTGTCGAAATTGCAAGACAAATTGGTGAAGCTGGCGAGCGTTTTGCATCTCATAACTGGAGAGCTGCTGGTGCATCTAATCTTGGAGGTTGGGCAGTTGCTAGATGTTTACATTTTTTAACTGTATTAACAGGAGCTGTTGGAGCAAAAGGAGGGACATCACCTAATTCATGGAATAAATTTAAACCCACTCAACCTAATCCTCCAGCACCTCAAAAAGTTTGGAATGAGCTACATTTTCCTAAAGAGTATCCTTTAGCATTCTTTGAAATGAGTCAACTATTACCGCATTTCCTTAAAGAAGGAAGAGGTAAAATGGATGTTTACTTTTCACGAGTATTTAATCCTGTTTGGACATATCCTGATGGATTTACTTGGATGGAAATGTTTCAAGATGAGAGTAAATTTGGGCTTCATGCTGCATTAACTCCAACTTGGAGTGAAACTGCGTTTTATGCTGATTTTGTTCTCCCAATGGGATTAGCGTCTGAGCGCCATGATTTAAATAGCTACGCTACACACGGAGGGACTTGGGTAGCATTCCGTCAGCCAGTATTAAGAGAAGCAGCACGAAGAAATGGAAATCCAGTAGAATTAACATATCAAGCTAATCCAGGTGAGGTTTGGGAAGAAGATGAATTCTTTATCGAGTTGTCTTGGCGAATTGATCCTGACGGAAGCATGGGAATTCGAAAGCATTTCGAATCACCTTATAGACCTGGAGAAAAAATAACAATAGACGAATATTATCAATATATTTTTGAAAGAATTAAAGGCTTAAATGAAGTGGCAAAATCAGATGGATTTACGGGACAATTTGCTGCATTAGAATACATGAAAAAATATGGTGCTTACGAGATTGAAAAAGGTGAATCATATAAAATGAATGAAAAATTGCTAACTGAAGAGCAATTAAAAGGGACTACTGTTGATGCTAAAACAAATGTAATTACTAAAAAGGGTAAAGGAATTGGTGTAATGATTAATGGAAAGGCTATGGTAGGTTTTCCTACGCCATCTCGAAAAAATGAATTTTACTCGCAAACAATGGTCGATTGGAAATGGCCAGAATATGCTACACCAAGTTATATTAAAAGTCATATTCATAATGATGTGTTAGATAAAACTAAAGGAGAATATGTGTTAGTACCAACATTTCGTTTACCAACTTTAATACACTCACGCTCTGGTAATGCCAAATGGTTAGTAGAAATTTCTAATAGAAATCCTATTTGGATGCATCCAGACGATGCTGCTAAATGGGGTTTTAAAACTGGAGATTTAGTAAAAATGAATACTGATATTGGTTATTTTATAGATAAAGTTTGGGTAACTCAAGGTATGAAACCTGGAGTCGTTGCTTGTTCGCATCATATTGGTAGATGGAGAAGACCACAAGATAAAATTGGAAATCGTTGGGCAACCAATACAGTAGATATACAAAGTGATGGGAAAGGAGGTTGGAAAATGAATACTTTATCGGGAATTAAACCTTTTGAATCTAAAGATAGTGATTCAAAGCGTATTTTTTGGAAAGATGGTGGAGTGCATCAAAATATTACTCATGCTGTACATCCTGACCCAATAAGTGGTATGCACACTTGGCACCAAAGGGTTAGAATAGAAAAGCCTGCAGAAGGTGAAAAATATGGTGATATTTTTGTAGATACTAATAAATCTCATGAAGTTTATAAAGAGTGGTTAAGTTGGACTAGACCAGCTCCAGGACCAAATGGTGAAAGAAGACCACTTTGGTTTAATAGAGCCTTTACTCCTGATAAGTCTGAAGGAGGTTGTTATTATATTAATGACGATAAAAAAGATAAATAGTTATAAAACTTGTTATTCCCGCGAAAGCGGGAATTTCATTTATATATATTTCAATTCAGAATTGTTTAAATTTACATATGCTTAATAAAGTTTTTCCTTTCTTAACATGGATGCCTCTTGCAAGAAAATCTTGGAAGGATGATTTAATTGCTGGTATTACAGGCACTATTATTGTTATTCCCCAAGCTGTAGCTTTTGCAATGATTGCAGGTTTACCTCCAATATATGGTTTTTATACAGCCATGATAACACCAATAATTGCAGCTTTATTTGGTTCTTCTTATCATTTAATTTCAGGCCCAACTACGGCTATTTCAATAGTAGTGTATTCTACATTAGTAAAATTTGTAAATCCCGAAACTGATATTGAAGCTTTTGTATCTCTTGCTTTAGTACTCACATTTTTAGCTGGTTTTTTTCAATTTATAATGGGACTTTTAAAAATGGGAAAGCTAGTAAATTTTGTCTCCCATTCTGTAATAATAGGATTTACAGCAGGAGCTGGAATATTAATAGCATTTAAACAATTAAAGCATGTTTTTGGGATTAAAGTACCTCAAGGAAGTACTATTGTTGAAATTGTAACTTATATATCTAAACATATTTCAGAAACAAATTGGTATGTCTTTTTGGTAGCTATTGGGACTTTAGCGATTGCACTACTTATTAAAATTTTTATCAAACCATTATCTAGATACTATATGCTAATTGCAATGGTATTGGGAAGTGTATTAGCAATTTTGTTAGGTGGTGATACTAACGGAATTCAAACAGTTGGTGATATACCATCTAATTTGCCACCTTTTAGAATGCCAGATTTATCTTATGAAAATATTAGTAAGCTAAGTTCTGGCGCTATGGTTTTGGCTTTACTTGGTTTAATTGAAGCTGTTGCAATTGCCAGAGCAATAGGATTGCATACACATCAAAAAATAGATGGAAACCAAGAATTTATCGGACAAGGTTTATCTAATTTAATAGCAAGTTTCTTTTCAAGTTATGCTGGTTCAGGATCATTCACGCGTTCTGGTGTTAATCATCAAGCAGGAGCAAAAACACCAATGTCAGCGATTTTTGCTTCTATTTTTTTAATGATTGTTCTCTTATTATTAGCCAATTATGCATCCTTTTTACCAAAAGCTGCTATGGGAGGAATAATTTTATTGGTAGGTTATAATTTGATTGATTTTCATCATATAAAACAGGTTTATAAAAGTAGTGGTAAGGAATTAACCGTTTTAGTAATTACACTATTAGGAACATTATTTTTCGATCTTGAATTTGCATTAATTGCTGGAATTCTCACTTCATTTTTCTTTTATATGGAGCGTACATCAAAACCAAATATTGCAACTCTAGCAATAGACAATAATAAAAGGTTGATTAATAAAATAAGAGACAATGATGCTAAAGAGTGCTCTAATATAAAGATTGTAAGAATTGATGGATCTCTTTATTTTGGATCCATAGAAAAAATATCAGATTATTTTTCCAATTTATATGATGAAAATAGAATTCAGCATATTTTAATATCTGCCGATGGTATTAATTTTATTGACTTAGCAGCCGCTGAATGGCTTACCAATGAAATATTAAAATGGCAAAAAAATAGAGGAGGAGTTTATTTTGCGGGTTTAAAATTAGTGAGCCAAGATATTCTTCAAAAGGGAGGGTTTGTAGATAAAATGGGTGACAACATTTTTTATAAAGATAAAAGACATGCTATTGCTGCAATTCATAAAAAAATTGATAAACCTTGTAACGAGAAAGTTTTTGATGAATGTAATGTTATTGTAGATGATAAAAACTAAATCCATATTTCCAATTTTAGAGTGGTTACCTAATTACAATAAAGATTGGTTAAAAGGAGATATAAATGCAGGTTTAACTGTAGGTGTAATGTTAATTCCACAAGGAATTGCATATGCTATGATTGCTGGATTACCACCAATTTATGGATTATATACAGCAATGATACCTCAAATCGTCTATGCTATTTTTGGGACTTCACGTCAATTGTCTGTTGGTCCTGTTGCAATGGATTCTTTAATAGTAGCTTCTGGAGTTGTTGCTTTAGCCGAAATTGGTACAGACCGTTTTATTGAATTTGCTATTCTATTAGCTTTAATGATGGGTGTTTTGCAAATTGCATTCGGTATTTTTAGGCTAGGCTTTTTAGTAAACTTTTTATCAAAACCGGTAATTAGCGGATTTACATCTGCTGCATCATTAATCATTGGATTTAATCAATTAAAACATTTATTTGGAGTTAATATTAGTAGAGATAATAGAATCCAAAATTTATTAGTTGATGTATATGGACATTTAGGTGAAATAAATTGGATAACCTTTAGTATAGGAGTGATTTCAATAGTTGTTTTGGTGGTTTTTAAAAAGTATTATAAAAAAATGCCTGCAGCTCTAATGGTTGTTGTAATTGGAATAATTGTTGTAAAAACCTTTCATTTAAATCAAATGGGAGTTCAAATTGTTGGAGAGATTCCTAGAGGATTACCACATTTTAAAATGCCAGTTTTTGATAAGGCAATAATAATAGATTTATTTCCTATAGCTCTTACTTTATCATTTATAGCTTTTTTAGAAGCAATATCCGTTGCAAAAGCAGTAGAAATTAAACATCAAGAATATAAAGTAATTCCAAATAAAGAGTTAATAGCTTTAGGAATGGGGAACTTAATTGGTTCATTTTTTCAAACTTATCCAGCTACTGGAGGATTTTCTAGAACAGCAGTTAATAATCAAACACACGCAAAAACGCCTTTAGCAGCAATTATTTCGGCAGTAATAGTAGCTTTAACTTTATTGTTTTTAACACCATTATTTTACCATTTACCAAAAGCTATTTTAGGTGCAATAATTATTGTTGCTGTATTTGGATTATTAGATTTTACAGTGCCTAAGCAATTATTAAAGTATTCAAAAAGGGATCTTATAATTTTGAATATAACACTTATAATTACGGCAACAATAGGTATAAAAGAAGGAGTTTTAGTAGGGATTATTCTCTCATTAGGTATGTTAATTTATAAAAGCACAAAACCGCATATTGCAATTTTAGGTAAAATTCCTAACACACATTTTTATAGAAATAGAAAGCGTTTTGAAGATGTTGAAATAGATGAAAGAATTTTAATTATACGTTTTGACGCACAACTACACTTTGCTAATACAACTTATTTTAAAGATAAATTACAAGAGTTTGCTAACTATAAAGGCGATAAATTAAAGTTACTGATTATAGATGGAGAAAGTCTAAATAGTTTAGATAGCAGTGCTATATATGCATTAAATGAAGTACTAAATTATTTTCATCGAAATAATATTGAAGTCGCTTTTACAGGGTTAAAAGGCCCAGTAAGAGATACTATTAATAAATCGGAGCTAATACATAAAATTGGTGTTGACCATTGTTTTATGAGTATTCAAGAAGCAGTAAACTGTTATGAATCTATGTGTAATGAAGAACCAATTGAAAAAAAATATCAGGAGTATATTAAACAATCAAATAAATAAAGTGCTGCAAATCAATAAAATGTAACAAGTGTTACATAAAGAGCAGTAATTTTATTTAACTTTGGGAGACTAAAAATAAGAATATTAACTAAAATATATTAAAATGAAAGTTGAACAATTATTCACAGGATGCCTTGCAGAAATGGCTTATTACATTGAGTCAAATGGAGAAGCGGCAATTGTTGACCCTTTAAGAGAGACCGAGCCTTATTTAAGAATGGCTGAAGCTGATGGAGCTAAGATTAAATATGTGTTTTTAACACATTTTCATGCCGATTTTGTTTCTGGACAATATGATCTTGCACAAAAAACTGGTGCAAAAATAGTATTTGGCCCAAATGCAAAGGCTGAATATGATATTTATAATGGTACTGATGGTGAAGAATTTCAATTAGGAAAAGGTAAAATAACACTTTTACATACTCCAGGACACACTATGGAATCTTCATCATATTTGATAACTAATGAAGAAGGGAATTCACCTTATGTTTTAACAGGAGATTGTTTATTCATTGGTGATGTTGGTCGTCCAGATTTAGCAGTAAAACAAGGTGCGTTGACAGAAGCAGATTTAGCAGGATTTTTATTCGATTCATTACGAAATAAAATAATGACTTTGCCAGATGATATCATAGTATACCCTAATCATGGAGCAGGCTCTGCTTGTGGTAAAAACATGAGCTCTGAAACTTTTGATACCTTAGGAAATCAAAAGAAAACAAATTATGCTTTGAGAACAGACATGACAAAAGAGGAATTTATTGTTGAGGTAACTACTGGATTAAAACCACCACCACAATATTTCCCTAACAATGTTAGAATGAACAAATCTATCAATACAAGTATAGATGAAGTTTTACATCAAGGAACAACTCCTATTGATCCTGCTACATTTAAAGAAATGAGTGAGCAAAAGGATATATTAGTTGTTGATACTCGTTCTAAAGAATTATATGCTGAAGAAGGCACAGTTCCAGGTGCTTGGTATATTGGTGTTGATGGTAATTTTGCTCCTTGGGTTGGGGCACTTATTTCTGATATCAACCAAAAAATTATATTTATAGCAGATGATGAATTACGTGTAAACGAAATTGTAACACGTTTTTCTAGAGTAGGATACGATAATACTTTAGGTTATTTAAATGGAGGATTAAGAGACTGGGTTGCTCAAGGATATGAAGTGGATAGAATTGGTTCAATGTCAGCAGCTAAATTTGCAGAACTTTTAACCGATGGTTCTGTGGAGAAACCAGTAGATGTGCGTAAAGAATCTGAATATTTATCAGAACATGTTAAAGGTGTAGAAAACTTCCCGCTTGATACAATTCATCAAAATTTTGCCGAAATTGATCCAAGTAAAGAATACGTTCTACATTGTGCAAGTGGTTACCGTTCTTTAATTGCAGCATCAATATTTAAAGCAAATGGTGTAGAAAAAGTTAGTGATGTTAGAGGAGGATTTACAGATCTTAAAGAAACAAAAGTTCTATTAACTGACTATGTTTGCCCTACAACGTTGTTGTAATTAGGTATGAGAAATATCACAGAAGAGGAGTGGAGAGAATTATTAGTCAAAGATGATAATGCTGTAATTATAGATTGTAGAACTCCTATGGAATGGAGTGCAGGTATTATCGAAAGTGCTGTATTAATGGATATTAATAACCCACTATCTTTTATGGCTAAAACAGATGCTTTGGATAAGAAAAAGAATTATTATATCTACTGTAGAAGTGGAGTTAGAAGTGTTCAAGCATGTCATGTTCTAGAAAGTAATGGCGTAAAAAGCACTTATAATTTACTTGGAGGTATCTCCTTTTGGAATGGTAAAATGGTATTGCCAAAAACCAAATAATAAAGAATTCCTTGAAGAAAGGGATTAGAAAGCATTAATGTTGATTGATTAATAGCGATAAAAGGAAGTAACATGCATTTGTTTTGTTACTTCCTTTTTATTAAATTGTTTTCCAAAACAAAATTTAAAAAATGAAAAAAACTTTAGTATTATTATTTTTAATCACATCATTAGTTGCTTGTAAAGCACAAACAACACAAGTTGTTAAAGTAGTAGATGTCACGACTTTTAAAAAAGGAATATCAAAAAAAGATGTTCAATTAATTGATGTGAGAACTCCTGCCGAATTTAAGCAAGGTTATATAGAGAATGCAATTCTTATTGATTACAAGGCTGAAAATTTTAAAACTAAAGTACAAGAATTGGACAAGGATAAACCTGTTTATTTGTATTGTAGAAGTGGAAGGAGAAGTGCATTTGCATCAACAATATTAAAGGATTTAGGATTTAAAGAAATAGTAGATTTAGAAGGAGGCTATTTAGCTTGGAGTAAAACAATGAAAAAATAAAAATGAAAACAACAATAATTATACAAAATCTAAAATGTGGTGGTTGTGCTAATACAATTACTACAAAATTATCTGCCATTGAGAATGTGAGCAATGTTAATGTTGATGTAGATACATCCTCGGTTACAATAGAGTACCAAAATGATGAAGATTTATTTACTGTTAAAAATAAACTAATAGCAATAGGCTATCCAGAAGAAGGAGAAAAAAACTCTGTTGTTTCTAAAGCCAAATCATTTGTAAGTTGTGCAACTGGTAAAATGGCTAACTAAAAATAACAATATTTAATTATGTCATTATTAAGCTTACTATTTGGAAGTAGAACTAATAAAGGAATCCTTCTTGCACCTGAAGAGTTTAATACTAAAATTCAAAATAAAAAAATCCAGCTCGTTGATGTAAGAACAGCGAGAGAATTTAATGATGGTCATATAGTTAAGGCAAAAAATATTGATTTCTATTCAAGAAATTTTATAGCTGAAATTAGTAAACTTAAAAAGAATCAACCAGTTTATTTGTATTGTAGAACTGGAGCCAGAAGCCGACATGCAGCAAACAAGATGGGTAAAATGGATTTTGTAGAAGTTTATGATTTACAAGGAGGTATTTCAAATTGGTATAGAAAAAATTTTAAAATAGTAAAATAGAACATATTATTTATGAAATTAATTAGCCTTTGTATTGTTTCATTTCTTTTTTTAAGTTGTCAAGAAGGATTAACAAATAAGGAGGAAAATCAATACACAAAAAAAGGAAAAGAAATTATTCAGGCTTCTGCTAATCATTTAGGTGGACAATTAGTAGAAGTAATGAATGAGAGAGGTGTTGTACAAGCAGTTCCATTTTGTAATATAATGGCAACTCATTTAACTAATGAAATGGCAGAAAAATATAAGGCTACAATTAAAAGAACTTCATCTAAATTGCGAAACAAAAATAATATGCCAAATGATGAGGAAACAAAAATTCTACTTCAATACAAAAATCTCATAGACACAAATAAACAACCTATGCCAATTGTAGAAATAGATAAATCTGGCAATCCTCATTTTTATGCTCCTATTTTACTACAGCAAAAATGCCTTACATGCCATGGAATTATTGGTGAGGATATCACCTTTAAAACAGATTCTATAATTAAATCTATTTATCAAAATGATGTAGCGACAGGATTTAAAGAAGGAGATTTAAGAGGAATTTGGAGTATTACTTTTCAGGTAGAATAATCGTATATTTTTTTTGAAAACTATTAAATATTTTTTATATGAATTCACATCAACAAATTTTAATTATTGGAGGAGGTACTGCTGGTATTATGGTTGCTTCTCAGTTAAAAAAAGCAAATCCAAACCTCAAAGTTGGATTAATAGAACCTGCAGAAACTCATTATTATCAACCTGCTTGGACATTAGTGGGTGCTAATACGTATGACTTTGATAAAACGGCACGAAGCATGTCATCTCTTATTCCGAAAAGTGTTGATTGGATTAAAGAATATGCCGATAAATTTAATCCCGATAGTAATTCAGTAACAACTAAAAGTGGAAAGACATTTACATATGATTATTTAGTGGTTTGTCCAGGACTAAGAATGGCACCAGAATTGGTTGAAGGACTTACCGAAGCTATGGAAAAAGGTATTGTTTGTAGTAATTATACAGATCCAAACCATACTTGGGAAACATTAAAGAATTTTAAGGGAGGAACAGCACTTTTTGCTATGCCAACAACACCTATAAAATGTGGAGGTGCTCCACAAAAAATCATGTATCTGGCCGAAGAGCATTTCAAAAAAAGTGGAGTTAGAAATAAAACAGATATCGTTTTTGCGATTCCTGGTGGTGTGATTTTTGCTGTTAAGCCAATTGCAAAAACTCTAATGACAGTAGTAGATGATAAGGATATTAACGTTAGGTTTTTTCATAAATTAGTTAAAGTTGATGCTGACAAAAAAATTGCCTGGTACGAAATAGATAAAGACCTAGATGCAGGTGGTTGTGTTGTTATGTCTGATGACGATACTAAAACATTAGACAAAGATATTCAATACAATTATAAAGATGTCAAGGTAGATAAAGAGGGAGAGCGTTTCGGTATTCATTTCGATATGATGCACTTGGCTCCACCACAAGCTTCTCCAAAATTCATTGCAGATTCACCACTATCTACGCCTGAAGGTTGGCTATTTGTAGATGATAGGACTATGCAGCATAAAAAATTCGATAATGTTTTTGGTTTGGGAGATGTAGCCCAATTGCCAACTGCAAAAACGGGAGCAGCTATTAGAAAACAAGTTCCAGTAGTAGTGGATAATATTTTAAAATTAATTGAAAGTGATACGCTTAATAATAAAACTTATGATGGTTATTCGTCCTGTCCATTAGTAACAGGATATGGTAAAATGGTGTTAGCTGAGTTTGATTATAGCAAGGAATTTAAACCTGATCCAAAATTAAAACAGTTTCCATTAATGATAAATGATTCTTCAAAGCAACATTGGCGATTATGGATATTAAAGAAGTATTTACTTCCTTATTTATATTGGAATAAAATGATGAAAGGCAAAAGAGTATAAAATCATTTATAGATAAACCATAAAAGTGCTTTAATAATTTAGAGCGCTTTTTTTGTGATAAATATCATATTTATTATAACCCAACATCAGTATTTTTAACAAAAATTAAATTTAAAAAATATAATTATGATTACTCAAAACTTAGCACTCTATAATTGGAATAATGGTGTTTTTATGATAGCAATTTTTGGTTTAGTATGTCTAATTTTAATAATTACGTTAGTTGTTTTTATGAATAGTGGCAAAAAGAAGGATGATAAAGACTAATTTTTTCTATCTTTTTTAATTAATCCCAACTAGGCAATACGCATTCTTTATCTAATCGTTTTAATAGTGGTTTGATACCATTAATTAAACTTTCTTTCATAATACTTGAGTCTTCTTTATGGCATTGTAAGCAGGCACCAACTAATAATAATTGCTTTTGCTCATCTACAGTAAAAGGTCTAAAATCCGACCGAGTTGAATTTACAACTCCTTTTTCTACAGATTTTAAAAACGGAATCCAAGCATCTTCAGGTAAGTTGTCGTTAGGATTTAATTCGTATTCTGGATTAAAATTCCAAGTTCCTTTACCATTATTTATAGCATACTTTAGCGTTCCATTTCCATATCCAAGCGTAGCAGAACTAGCGTGACAGGATACACAGCTTCTCACATTTTTAGAAGTTGTATGTGGAGAATTTGGAGCATACAATCTGTGGAATAAAATATCCTTTCCAATAATTTTTTCAGTGTAACTACTTAAATCAATAGTCATAATCATTCCAGGTATTGCGGGTTCAATATGTTTGCCTTCAGCATTCTCGCGAACACCCATTGCAGGTAATGATGATGAGAATTCAGCCACATATTCTTTCCATTGACCTTGTACATAAGTTTTGTCTAATAAATCGAATGCTCTTTCTTCACCCTTATCAAATTCGTTATGACAGCCTATGCATTTAGGGGTCCAAGTAGAATGGCAAGTAGAACAATTAACATCTTTGTGAGCATTGTCTCTAGAACAGATTTCCGATTGTGGATTTAAGGCATGAAGACTGCCATCTTTTTTACTAATTAAGAAAGCATCGCCAAGCGAATCAACGTATGTATTAACCAATGGATGATTATCTTTTTTAGCTACTAGAATTTGCTTATCTATATGGTTGTATTCTCTATGCAGAAAAACAAGTAAGCTTTCATTATCTAAAGAATCGTAAGGAATTGTATTTGGTTTTTCTTTAAAGTGGCAATCTTTGCATTGAATTTTCACAGCTTGTTCGGCATGTGAATATTTTTTTCCATCTCCCATGACCTCATGAGAAGAATGGCAATCAATGCATAAAAGCCCTTTGGTATGATGTACATCTTCTTCATTATATATATACACACGCTTATCTTCTAAAACTCTATATCCAGAGCTGTCTTTAATATCAGCTTCATCCAGTAAGGTTTCTTGCCAGCCTTCAAAGTTAGTTGAAATTCTACTTGAGCGACTATGGCACCCAAAACAATGTTCATTAGTTACATTAATATCTGTTGAAGGATGAAATGTTGGTAGCGTTTTTTTATTTGAAGCTAGATAACTTGCTAAATCATTTTTAGCCTCTTCACTATAATTTAAATGGCAGGCATTACAACCACCACCTCTGCTTAATTGATTAATCTCACCAAATTCCTTTTTCTCAGTGCCTAAATGGCAATTAGCACATAAATCGCGCAAGTGTTTATCCGAAGGTGAATTTTTAATATTCTTTATATGATAGTGATAATCTAGTGAGTCTGCTTCTCCAAAAAAATACTTATCAACAGCAACAATACCACTATTGGTTGTCATTAAAGAATTTTCAATTCTATCTAATTCGTTAGGATGGCATTTTGCACAAGTTTCTCTAGCATCAGATAAATTTCCAGGAATCAAAACCATTCCTTTATGAGACTCATCTTTATCAATAGCATTATTATTACCTAAATGGCAACTTGAGCATCCAATAAGTTCAGGGTTGTGATATTTAGAAAAACCTTTAGTGTTTTTATGGCATTGCAAACATGTTTCTTCTAAACCTTCTGATAAAGAATATTCTGTTTCTGAAACTAAATTTTCTTCAACATATTCTGTGCTTATATTCCTTAGTATAATTAAAATTAATAATACTGAAAGCACCAATGCAGAAAAAACAATTTTAGTATATTTATGTTTCATAAAGGATTAATACTACAAATCTACAATAAATAATTTCTAGAAGTTAGGCGGTTAGTTTTATAATTAATTGATACACATTCTAATAGAAATTAAATAATGCTTGTGTAACATATGTGACATATAAAAATTTGATTATCAATCAATTAACTGACATTTGTCATACAATTAGGATATTTAAAGTAATAATTTTACACCGGAAATAACAAATACACTATGAGTACTTCAAGAAGAAAATTTATTAAAATTTCAGCTCTAGGTTTAGGAGGAGTAGCAGCAACGACTTCTGCTATAAATATGTTTGGTGCTAATTCATATTTAGATGAGTTGGTAAAAGATAATATAGCCAAAAAATTAAAGAGAACGCCTACATATTGCGAAGTTTGTTTCTGGAAATGCGCAGCTTGGACTTATACAGATGAAGAAGGTTCAATTAAGAAAGTTATTGGAAATGATAACGATCCACATTGTTATGGGAGATTATGCCCAAGAGGAACAGGTGGAGTTGGAATGTATAATGATGACGATAGACTTAAAACACCATTAATTAGAAAGATTGTAAATGGTGAAGAAACTTTTGTAGAATCTAGCTGGGAAGAGGCATTAGACTTAGTTGCTTCAAAATTTAAAGGAATAAAAGAAAAATATGGAGCAGAATCTTTAGCTTTATTAAAGCATGGTGCTCCAGGTAAACATTTTGAGCATTTATATAAAGCTTTTGGATCAGATACAATTGCTGAACCTGCTTATGCACAATGTAGAGGCCCTCGTGAAACTGGGTTTGCATTAACTTTTGGTTCATGGATAGGTTCACCTGAACCAACTGATATTAGAGACACAAAATGCTTAGTGCTTATAGGCTCCCACATTGGAGAGAATATGCATAATTCTCAAGTACAGGAGATGTCTGATGCTATAGATAATGGAGCAACTATTATAACTGTTGACCCAAGATTATCAACAGCTGCTAGTAAATCTACACATTGGTTAGCTATAAAACCAGCAACAGATATTGCATTGATGCTGTCTTGGATGAATGTAATTATTGAAGAAGGTTTATACGATAAAGAGTATATTAAGAAATATGCTAATGGCTTTAATGAATTAAAAGCACATGTGAGCCAATTCACACCAGAATGGGCTTACGGTATAACTACTATAAAGCCAGAGGAAATTAGAAGAACTGCTCGAGCCATGGCTCATGCTGCACCTTCAGTAATTATACATCCTGGTCGTCATGTTGTTTGGTATGGTGATGATTCACAACGTGCAAGAGCAATGGCTATTTTAAATGCATTGCTTGGGTCTTGGGGACGTCGTGGAGGATTCTATTTTAAAGAAAAAATTGGAATTCCAAAATACCCACATCCAAAATATCCACATCCAAAATGGGGTTGGCAAGAAATTGGAGAAAAATATCCATTAGCACAAATGGGAATTACAACCGAAGTTATTAAAGCTTCAATAACTAGTGAAGATAATAAATATCCAGTTAAAGCTTGGATGGTAGCTGGAACAAATATTACCAAATCAATTCCTAATAAAAAATTATTGGAAGAAGCAATTGATGAATTAGAGTTTTTGGTAGTTGTAGATACCATGCCTATGGATGTTACAGGTTATGCAGACGTTGTGCTGCCTGAATGTACATATTTAGAACGCTATGATGATATTCGTTCAGCAACTAATAGAGAACCTTCTATTGCTATCAGAATTCCTGCAGTAACACCAAAATACGATTCTAAACCAGCATGGTGGATGGCTAAACAAATTGGAGAACGTTTGGGATTAGGAGACTATTATAATTATGATGATTATAAAGAAGTGATAGAATGGCAATTGAAAGAAATGGGAACTTCTTTAGAAGAATTAGAAAAAATTGGAGTTAAAAATTATCCACGTAAATCTAGAGGATTATACCTGAAAGATAATGAAGATTATGAATTCCCTACTACAAGTGGAAAAATTGAATTATACTCACAAGAATTGAAGGATTTAGGATTTGATCCAATGCCAATTTACACAAAACACCCAGAGCCTCCACAAGGGTTCTATAGATTAAATTACGGTAGAGCACCAATGCACACGTTTAGTAGAACCGTAAATAATCCAAATTTAAACGATTTAAAAGACGAAAATAAGCTGTGGGTAAATCCTAAGGTTGCACGAATTATTGGACTAAAAAAAGATCAAGAAGTTTGGCTTAGAAATCAAGACGATATCACTTCTACTTTTTCTATTAAAGTAAGAGTTACAGAAAGGGTTCGCTGGGATTCAGTATATATGGTACATGGTTTTGGTCATGATAATAAAAAATTAAAAAGAGCATTTGGCAAAGGTATAAACGATACAGAATTAATTTCTAAAATAGCTGTAGATCCTATTATGGGAGGTACAGGAATGAGAGGAAATTTTGTTACAATTTTAACCGAGAACCCACATAAAACAATTGAGATATGAGATATGCAATGGTTATAGACACATTAAAATGTGTTGGTTGTAGTGACTGTGTAGTTGCTTGTCAAACTGAAAACAATGTCCCAATTGGATATTGCAGGGATTGGATTACCGAAACTGTAGATGGAGTATATCCAAGTTTAGAATTAGAACTAAAATCTGAAAGATGTAATCATTGTGATAACGCACCATGTGTTAGATGTTGTCCTACAGGTGCAAGCCATATAGTAGATGGAGGAATAGTATTAGTAACTGCAGATGAATGTATTGGTTGTGGTGCTTGTATAGAATCTTGCCCTTACGATGCGCGTTACCAACATCCTGATGGTTATGTAGATAAATGTACATTTTGTCATCATAGATTAGAAAAAGGACAATTACCTGCTTGTGTATCTGTTTGTCCAACTAAGTGCATGTACTTTGGAGATTTAGATGACCCAAATAGTGAAGTGTCACAATTATTAAAAAATAGAAAACATAAAACATTAGCACCTGAAGCAGGAACAAAACCTCACGTTTTTTACCTAATATAAAATTATTATTATGCAAGAAGAATTATTTACAAGTGGAAGACATATCCCAAATATAGATCCTTCATTACAAATATGGCACTGGCCAATATCACTATATCTATTTTTAGGTGGTTTGTCAGCAGGAATATTATTTTTTGCTGCCTTATTTTATTTAATGGGTAAAGATAATGAGTACCCTACAGCAGTTAAAGTTGCTTCAATAATACCTCCTATTGCATTATCTTTAGGATTGCTAGCGTTGGTTTACGATTTAACACATAAATTATATACTTGGCAGTTATATACAACTTTTAGAATTGAGTCTCCAATGTCTTGGGGTGCATGGGTATTACTTATAGTTACACCTCTTTCATTTTTATGGACTTTTAGTTATTATAGAGATGTTTATCCAAAATTAGAAGAGAAACTACAAGTTTTTAATAGGTTTAAGTTTTTAAATACTGTTGAAAAATTTGTTATTGAGAATAGAAAATACATGGCATATGCCTTAATTCCTTTAACTTTAGTTTTAGGTGTATATACAGGTATTTTGCTTTCTGCTTTTAATGCGAGACCACTTTGGAATAATGCCATTTTAGGGCCTTTATTTTTAACTTCAGGTTTATCAACAGGTGCAGCAGCAATTATTTTATTATCAAAAAAAGCAGCAGAAAAGCATTTGTTTGGTAAAATAGATTTGGGATTAATCATTATTGAATTGGCTTTAATTGTGCATATGATTATGGGATATTATGCAGGACCAGAAGTACAAGTTGAAGCGATGCAATTATTAGTTGGTGGAGAGTTTACAGTAATGTTTTTTGGTTTTGTAGTTATTCTAGGATTAATAATACCAGCAATATTAGAGTCAATAGAAATTATAGGTTATAAAACTCCAGTATTCTTACCAGCATTACTGGTTCTAATCGGAGGTTTGGTCTTTAGATTTGTGATGGTAGAAGCTGGGCAATTAACACGTTATCTTTATTAAATATACAATTATGAAAATAGATAGTTTAAAAAATAAGCATATATATTGGAATCCATACTTTGGAGGTTTTCTACTTGGGATTTTAATCATATTTACATTTTATATAACAGGAAGAGGGCTTGGAGCAACAGGCGCAATGAAAAGTACAGTGGTTGATATTGTAGATAAAGTTGCTCCAACACATGCCGAACAAAATGCCTATTACAGTAAGTTTATAGAAAAAGATGAATCACCATTAAATAATTGGTTAGTATTTGAAACCATAGGTATTTTATTGGGTGCATTCATTTCGGGTAGTTTAGCTGGAAGAATAGGTTGGAGAACACAACATTCACCAAAAATAACTGCCAGACGAAGACTCGTATTTGCTCTTGCTGGAGGTATATTATTTGGTTTAGGTTCTCAAATTGCTCGTGGTTGTACAAGTGGAGCTGCTTTAAGTGGTATGGCTGTACTCTCTACAGGAGGATTTATAACCATGCTGTCCATTTTTGGGACAGGATATATAGTAGCATATTTCTTTAGAAAAAATTGGATTTAATTAAAAAAAATAAAAATATATGGGACCATTAATTCCTAACGGCGTAATTCCAGGAGAATGGAGTTACATAATTGCTTTAATAATTGGACTTGCTTTTGGATATATTTTAGAAGCTTCTGGCTTTTCATCTTCTAGAAAGCTAGCTGGAGTATTTTACGGTTATGACTTTGTTGTGTTAAAAGTGTTTTTTACTGCGGCAATAGTATCAGTAATCGGTTTATTATATATGGACTATCTAGGCTATGTAGATATTAGTCATTTATATGTTCACCCAACGTATTTATGGGGCGCAATAATAGGTGGTGTTATTATGGGAGTTGGTTTTGTTTCTGGTGGCTTTTGCCCAGGAACTAGTTTGTGTGCTGTTGCCATTGGTAAAATTGATGCCATGGTTTTTGTAGGTGGTATTTTGATTGGGATTTTTATTTTTTCAGAATTATATCAATACTTTGAGCCTCTTTACGATGGTTACTTTTATGGTAATATAACCTTAATGGATTCTTTCGATATATCTCCATATTGGTTTGTATTTATTTTTACAATTATCGCAATAATATCATTTGTAGTTGTTGATATAATTCGTAAAAAGAGAAAAACAATATTTTATAATTAAATTATAACACTATGATTAATAGAAGTTTAGCGAAAGTATTGTCATTTAGATATAAAATTCTAGCATTAATATTTGTAGTATTAGCAGGAGGATTGGTTTTGTTGCCAAAATATGAAAAACATGAAGGCATCAGTCCAGAAAAATTGCTTAGTAATGCAATTAGCCCAGAAAGATATATTTCTACCGATGAGCTTGCTCACAAAATAATAAATCAGGATCCTTCATATTTATTAATTGATGTAAGAGACGAAGTAAGTTTTGATGAATATACACTTCCTTATGCCATAAATATACCATTAGAAAAATTATTTGATGAAGATTCTGAAGCGTATTTGAATCAAGATGAATTTGATGTTATACTTTTTTCTAATGATAATTTTCAAGCTAATCAAGCTTGGCTTTTGTGTAATAGGTTAGAATACAAAAATCTGCGAGTTTTGGATGGTGGAATGAATACTTGGTTTAATACAATAATTAACCCTTCAACACCAAAAGAAAATATGCCTGCTGAATCATTTGAACTGTACACTTTTAGAAAAGCTGCAAGCATGTATTTTGGAGTAGCTTATCCAGAACAGGTAAAGGTCAAAAAAGTTAAGAAGATCATCCCTAAAAAAGTTATAGCAGTAAAAAAGAAAAAGAAACTACCTACAGAAGGAGGTTGTTAAAAAATAAAACTACACATGAAAGAACTAGAAAAAACGAGACGTATATCTATTAGTGCAGTCCTATTTATTTTGGTAATAATTATCGCGCTTTTAGCTTACGAGAGACCAAAGCATATTTATGCTGAAAATACTGCGAACACATTAAATAAACTATTAACTAAAGATTACTTAATAAATCTTAGCGAAATTAATAATCCTGATTTTGTCCTAATAGATATTAGAAATCAATATGAATTTGAAAAAGGTCATCTAGATGGAGCAGTAAATATATATGCTCCAGAGTTATTGAATGAGAACAATTCTAAAGTTTTTAAAGAATTAGGTGAAGGGAATAAAACTGCAGTTTTGTATGGAAACAATCCAAATGAAGTAAATACACCTTTTATACTTTTATATCAATTAGGCGTTACAAACATCAAAATTTTAAGTATCGATATTAGCTATTCGCAAAATAAATTAATTACAAAGAATAGTAATATTGAGCAAAGTATTGTAAATGTAAATGCATTTATAGAGGAATCACGTAAAAAAGCATCAATAACTTCAAAGCCAAAGAAAGAAGTTATAAAACCACCAAAAAAAATTATCCCGAAAAAGAAGAAAAAGAAAATGCCTGCTGAAGGTGGTTGTTAGTTTTTCATATTTTGAAAAGGCTGTTTTTATTTAAAAAACAGCTTTTTTTTTAAATAAAAACCTCAATTCTTCCTTATTATAACACTTTATCTTCAGGCTAAAAAAACTTTTTTATCCAACTCAAAATATACATTTCTGCAAAAATCAATAAAAAAGCATAACGTACAGATTATTAGGTGAATACAATTGTAACAATTGTTACTGTATGTAATGATTATTTATTGTATCGATATGATAAAAGTCATAAAAACGAAAAGCTTTCTGATATAATTTTACCTTAATATAAACAAATAAACGGTTGAATATTAAACAATTATCTTATGAACTTTTCAAAAAAAAATCAAAACAGTAAAAAAGAGAATAGTTTTTTCAAGAGTAAAAAACTATCAATTTATCTAATTGCATTTCTGTTATCTACAACTACACTATTTAGCAGTTTTGCAACAACAAATAACGACAGCATTCCAGCTCCTTCAAGCGAATTTGAAACCTTACTAAATTATTTCGAAACCAATGGTGATTTTATTAATAGTGATGCTTTTCCTGCAATAGTTAATGCAGATGAAGTTAAGAAAAATTTAAAAAATCCTAAATATCATATTATCGATATTAGAAGCGAAAGTTGGTTCGAATATGGTCATTTAAAAAATGCCAATAATGTTAAATCGGTGGATTTACTTACTTATTTCGAGAATAAGATTAACCCTACAAATTTCGATAAAATTGTATTGATATGTTACTCTGGTCAATCGGCAGCATATTATTCAAGCTTATTAAGATTAGCAGGTTATAATAATGTATATAATATGAAATGGGGAATGAGCTCATGGAGAGTTGATTTTGCAGATAATTCTTGGAATAAGAATATTAAAAATGCATATGCTGATAAATTAGAAGTAGAAGAGAATGTTAAAGCAGAAAGTGGAGTCTATCCAACTTTAAATACAGCTAAAACAGATGCTAAAGATATTTTAAGAGCACGCTTAGAAAAAGCATTTGCAACTCCATATAAAGAATACATCATTAAGTCTCCAGATGTTTTCGAAAATCCTAGTAATTATTATATAGTAAACTATTGGGATCAAGATAAGTACAGCACTGGGCATATACCTGGAGCAGTACAATATCAACCTAATACATCTTTATCCTCAACAACTTTCTTAAGTACACTACCAGCAAATAAAAAAGTAGCAGTCTATGGCTCCACAGGACAAAGTGCTGCTTATGTGGTTGCTTATCTAAATTTATTAGGATACGATGTAGGAAATATAGCATATGGAGCAAATAGCTTTATGAATAAATCATTAAAAGAAAAAGGTTGGGACGCTTTTTCTAATAAGGAAATTAACATGTACCCAGTAATTGAATAATCAAACAAAAAAACAAATATTTAAACATTAAACGTAGAATTATGAAAAAATTATCATTATTACTAATAGGATTTTTATTAATCCCTTCATTATTTCTAACTTCTTGTGATAGAGGTGATGATATTTTAGATGGAACAACTGCTACACCTTCGTTTTCATTAATGAAAGATTATATGGTGAGTAACAGTTTAGACATTAATAATATAACTGCTGGTCCTGGAGGTATAGTAAAATTTGTTGCAGGTGCTCCAGCAGAAGCCGATTTAGCAAACTTTTTAGATAAATATTATATTATTGATATTAGAAGTAGTACCGATTATGGAAATGGTCATATACAAGGTGCAAAAAATGTAGCTTTTACCGATATTTTAACTGATGCTCCAAATGCAGGTGCTAAACCAATTTTAGTAGTTTGCTATACAGGGCAAACAGCATGTTATGCAACATCATTATTGCGTTTGTATGGTTACAGTTATACTCAAGCTTTAAAATGGGGAATGTCAGGATGGAATGCTACAACAGCTGGCTCATGGAATAATAATATTGGAAGCCCAGCTGATGGAAATGCAAATTGGTCTTATCAAAGTGCTCCAGCAAATTCATTGTTTTCAGATCCAACAATTTCTAGTTTATCAACACAAGGTTTAGATATCTTAAAATCTAGAGTAGAACAAGTAGTTGCAGAAGGATTTAAAACAGTAGCTGGGACTGATGTACTTAATTCACCTAACGACTATTTTGTTAATAATTATTTTTCTGCAACAGACTATGCTGGATTTGGGCATATTGCTGAAGCTTATCGTATTAAAGAAGAACTATTATTAGTAGGTAATGGTTATCAAGCTTTAGATTCTGACCCTAATGCAAAAATTGCAAGTTATTGCTACACTGGACAAACTTCAGCAGTGCTTACAGCCTGGTTAAGAGTATTAGGCTATGATGCTTATAGTTTAACATTTGGTATGAATGGATTATATAATTCAAATGATGCATGGACAACTAACAAATGGAGTGCAGCAGTATCTAAAAATTTACCACTAGTAAATTAATGTAATCCTAAATTAGATAAGATGAAAAACAAAATATATATATTGTTTGCAATTGTATTTCTTTTTCAAACAAATAGCATTTTTTCACAAGGATGCGAAGGTGACGAACCTGTTACTAAAAACGATTCGTTAAACCCAATAACAGTTAAAATATTTGGGTATTTACAATCACAATATGATTATACTTTTAACGATGATAATGAAAATTCTCTACAATTTAAAAGAGCTAGAATAGGTGTGAGAGGAAAGGTTTACGAAGACTTTTCATACTATTTCATGTTAGAAACTAGTCCTTTTATTGGAGGTGTTGGTAGTGCTTATCTGTTGGATGCATTTATTACTTATGATAAATACAATTGGGCAAGAGTTTCTGTAGGTGCTTTTAAACAACCATTTGGTCAAGAAGTAACAACAGCATGTTGGAATCTTACAACAATTGACAGAGCAGTAGTTTCAGATCAATTAGTTGCACCACAAAGAGATTATGGGCTTATGGTTTTAGGTGGAAACAAATTCACTAAATTAAATTATTCTGTAGCTCTAATGAATGGTAGAGGATTAAATGTTGAAGACAATAATGCTAAAAAGGATATTATTGGTAGAGCTACTTATAAATTTACAGACTTTATGACTGTTGGTGGTAGTTTTAGATTTGGATATCCAAATAATGATGATGATACTCGTACAACTGTTGGAGGAGATTTAGCATTAGTATTTAATAATTTAAAAGTCAATGCTGAATATATCTATGATGAAGGTGATTATAATCGTGCAGCTGGTGGTGGATGTGGTTCAGAACCTGTAGAACTTGGCGAAAGAAGAGCAGGTGGATATATCATGGCAGCTTACGATACAAAGTGGAAAGTACAACCTGTATTTAAATACGAATTTTTTGATGCTCATAGAGGAATAAAAGATAAAGGATATCAAGAAATGATGACCATAGGAGCTAACTACTTTTTTAATGACAAAGTAAGATTGCAAATAAACTATCAAGCTCATATTGAAACATATCTCAATATTGATAACGATATGTTACTAGCACAGGTACAAGTAAGATTCTAGCTATATTTTGTTTGGTTTTTTTATAGTTAAAATCGATTATAGTGGAAAAACTCTCTATTTTATAGAGAGTTTTTTTGTTTTCTATTTTACTATCTTTGTGTTTATTATTTAATTTATACAAAGTGAATAGTCAGGAAATAATTTTAAAAGAGAAAATAAGTGAATATTATTCAAATATTTTTGAAGAAGAATTAATCGATGAAATTGTAAAAGTTGGTCATTTAGATGATATTAAAAGTGGTGAGCTTTTAATTGATATTGGTGACGACATGACTCATATTCCATTAATTTTAAACGGAATAGTTAAAATTATTCGACAAGAAAAAGAAGGAGAAGAGTTGGTACTATATTTTTTGGAACGTGGAGATACTTGTGCTATTTCATTTGTAAATTGTATTAATAGAAAAAAAAGCATTTTTAAAGGTGTTGTAGAACAAGATATTGAAGCAATTTTTTTACCTGTTGAACATATAGATAGTTGGTTGCAAAAATATAAATCTTGGCGTCGTTTTATTATAGATAGTTATCATTTTAGATTAATAGAAATGGTAGAATCTATAGACAGTTTAGCATTTATGAAATTAGAGCAACGTATGTTTAAATATTTAACAGATAAAGTTAAAATAACAAAAGATAATATCCTTGATATCACACATCAAGAAATTGCAACCGATTTAAACTCTTCAAGAGTAGTAGTCTCTCGTTTATTAAAACAATTAGAAAACGAAGGCAAGATAATTATGCGTCGTAATAGAATTATTATTGAACATTTATAACTCCAAAAGACTTGATTCTATTCGTGTGTAACATTAGTCACATTTCAAACTGACTTATATCATATTTGGAGATATGTAACTTAAGTAACTTTACATAATAATTAAAGAGATATCTCTCTTTAATATCTAAAAGGTTAATTAAACAAACGCAATGAAAAACTTAGTTATTTTAGGAGCTGGTACATCAGGAACAATGATGGCAAATCACCTAGTATCAAAACTATCCAAGAAAGATTGGAAAATTTCAATAATAGATCAATATAAAACGCATTATTATCAACCAGGATTTTTATTTCTTCCGTTTGATACTTATACAGAAGATCAAGTAAAAAAAGTTGGCAAAAAATTTATTCCTAAAGGCGTCAACTATATTCAGAAAAAAATAGAGAAAATTCTTCCAGAAGATAATAAAGTTGAATTGGAAGATGAAACTTTAGATTACGATATTTTAATAATTGCAACAGGGTCTAAAATTGCACCAGATGAAACGGATGGTTTACTTGGGCCTCTTTGGAAAAAAGACATTTTTGATTTTTACACCTATGAAGGTGCTTTAGCATTGCGTAATAAACTACGTGATTGGGAAGGTGGTAAGTTGGTAGTTCATTTAACCGAAATGCCTATAAAATGTCCTGTAGCTCCATTAGAATTTACCTTTTTAGCCGATTCATTTTTTACTAACAAAGGAATGCGAGATAAAGTAGAGATCACATATGTAACTCCTCTAACAGGTGCTTTTACGAAACCTACATGTTCAAGTGCTTTAGGATATCTTTTAAAAGATAAAAACATACATATGGAATCTGATTTTGCCATAGAATGTGTTGATAATGAAAAAAAAGAAATTGTTGATTATGGCGGTAAAAAAGTTCCCTTTGATTTATTGGTAACTGTTCCAACTAATATGGGAGATGAAGTTATTGAAAGATCAGGATTAGGCGATGATTTAAATTTTGTTCCTACACATAAACATACTTTACAATCAAAAGAACATCAAAACATTTTTGTAATAGGTGATGCCACTAATGTCCCAGCTTCTAAAGCCGGTTCAGTAGCACATTTTCAGGCAGAAACATTAACCGATAACATTCTTCTTTATACAAAGGGTTATTCTTTAAAAGAAGAGTTTGATGGTCATGCAAATTGTTTTATTGAAACTGGTCATAATAAAGCGTTATTAATTGATTTTAATTATGATCAAGAACCTGTTCATGGTACATTTCCATTCTCTAAAATTGGACCTTTAAAATTATTAAAAGAAAGTGTGTTTAATCATTGGGGAAAATTAGCGTTTAGATGGATTTATTGGAATATGTTACTTAAAGGAATACCAATTCCTTTTGTTGGTAGAAACATGAGTTTTAAAGGTAAAATATTTGATATAAAAAAAGAAAAATAATAAAAAACTATTTATAAAAACAAATAATTATGGAAACAGTATTAGCAGGATTTAAAGTTAATGTTACAGATGAAGGTTATTTAACCGATTTTTCTCAATGGACAAATGAAATAGGTTTTGAAATAGCCAAAGAACATGGTATTGAAATGACAGATCAACATTGGAAAGTTATAGAATATCTTCAAGAGAAGTTTAATAATAATGAGGCTCTTTCTATAAGAGGAATTAAAAAAAGTGGAATCATAAACATAAAAGAATTCTATAGCTTATTTCCTGGAGGTCCTTTAAAAATATCTACAAAGGTTGCCGGAATTCCTAAACCAGTAAGTTGTATTTAAAATTCAAATAGATAAAGTTAATAACATTATAAATATAATATCATGAGTAAAACAAAAGTAAAAAAGATGCTTTTTATATTATCAAAAGCAACGATTGAAAATGTATATGCTGCTTTTATTATGGCTAATGGAGCTAGAATGGAAGGCATAGAGTCTGAAATATTCTTTACCTTTTTTGGATTAGAAGCAATTCAAAAAAAGAAACTAGAACATCTTCATGTGGCAACTGTTGGTAATCCTGCCATGCATATTCCTACCATGTTAGGAGGTTTACCTGGAATGGAAGCATTTGCTACTAAAATGATGAAAAAAGAGATGGAAAAATTAGATATGCCTCCAGTAGGAGAGTTTTTAGAAATTTTATCAGACTCAGGATGTAAGCTTTGGGCATGTAAATTAGCTATGGATATGTTCCATCTAAAAAGTGAAGATTTAATTGATGAGATTGATGATGTTTTAACTATTGGCGATTTTTATAGCAGAGCCAATGAAGAAAATACACATCTTCTGTTTATCTAGATTTAATATAGTAATATAAATAAAAAAAGAGGGCTTTTAAAAGCCCTCTTTTTTTATAAAGAATTTGTTAAAACTAATTTTTCTCGATGTCTCTACCTCGAGGAATTCTTTTTTATTAAAATTTATACTGAATAAAAGCTGTTAAGTTTCTTCCAATATCATTAATTGGCACTCTACTGAAGCCTGCTTGATTTGCAAATGAAAAATTCATATGGTCATGATATGTAACATCAAAAACATTTAGAGCTGCAATACCCAAAGTTAAATTCTTAAAGGGTTTAACACCTAATCTTATATCCATAATTTCATAACCTGCTGTTTCTTGTTCTCCAAAAGAGCGAGAGATATTATGTTGAGAAGAAGTTAAAGTGTAATTAACCGTTGCCCAAAATTTTTCTTTTTCAAAGCCTAAGCTAAACTTTGTGTTAAATGGTGGTGTTAAAGGTAAATTTTCATTTAAGTCCTTATTTTTAGCATATACATGAGAAAACTCCGTTTTGAAGTTGAAATTATTCAAAAATTCTAATTCAAAAAATGCTTCAAATCCTGTTTTGTATGCTTCATCAATATTTTTAAATCGTTTCACTTCTTGAGGTTGTGCTGTAGGCATAAATTTTTTGTTTAAAGAATTATCTATGACTGCAACTATGTAATTTTCGTAAAAGGAATAGTAGCCAGAAAAACCATATTTAAAAGCATTAATACTTCCTTCTTTAAATGTCTCAATTCCGTTAAAACCTATTTCAAATTGATTATTTACTTCTGCATCTAAATTTGGATTTCCAACATATTCATGAGAGTCTTGACCAACTGTAAAATGATTAATATATCGTTCTATCATATTAGCCGACCGTACACCTCTACCATAAGCTGCTTCTATCATGAAACTTGCAGAATGTCTGTACTTAACTGATGCGTTGGCACTTATATTCCCTTCAGTTCTTTTTTTGAGATTAGTATATAATGTAGAAAAATCCGCTTCTGGGTCTTTTATATCTGAAACCACATAATCGTATCTAATACCAGTGGTGAAAATTGTTTTGTCAGCTATAGAATATTTTCCTTCAGCAAAAACACCAAAGTCATTTATATAAGAATCTTGCCAAACTTTATCTTTAAATTCCATTGGAGTTGGTAGTGGCATTCCCATCATATTCAATTTCACCAATCGAGTTCTTTCACCATCTCTTGCAATATTAAATACATCTATACCAGTAAAAATTTTAAATTTGTCAGATGGTTTTAGTTTAAATTCTAACTTTCCACCTGTAGTAATAGCATCAATTTCAGAAATAGCATCAACCATCATAAAACTTGGTCTATTAGTATTAGTCATAACATGATCTACATACGAATAATATGCTTTTGCAGTTACACTATTTAACAATCCATTGAGGTTAGATAATTTATAATCTAAAGACAAAATAGAGCTATTATCAATTTCGGTATCCATTGGTAACCCTGCATGTAAAACATCTCTACCAAACGATTGTCTCCAATGTGCTTGTAAGCGTTGATTATCGGAAAAATTATAACCAAATTTTAATCCATAATCGGTACTTCTAAAAGAAGAAGGAATCTCTGTTCCATCACCATCATCATAATTTCCAAAATCACGATAGCCTATATTTCCAGTAATATCATAAGTATCTGCAACTTGTTGTAGCTGTAGCATAGTAACAAATGAGTTGCCATTACTTTCGTAACCAGCAGATGTTTTACCATGTAAGCCATTTTCTTGAAGATTGGGTTTCTTTGTAACCATATTAATAACACCTCCAAATGTTGCGCCATAGCGCACAGTGTAAGGTCCTTTAATAACTTCAATTTTTTCTATTTCCTCAGGTATTACGTGAGTGGTAACAGGATCCATTCTATTTGGGCAAGCATGCATTGCTTTTGTGCCTCCATCAAATTGAACATTTAATTGCTCGTATTGTGAAGCTCTAAAAGAAGGATCTATAGCATAGTTTCCTCTTTTTATTAACGAAAATCCATTAATATCTTTAAATAGATCAGCAACATTTTTGGGTTGCACAATCTTTTTTTCATAGTCATTAGTTTTTATAGTTAAGACAGGATCAGTTTTTATATTTCCAGTAATTATAACTTCGTCAAGCTTAACTATTTTTTTTGCTGTTGTATCTTTTACTTTATCATTTTTTTCTTGAGAAAAAGACACGGTATATATTAGTGTACATAATAGTACACAATAAAAAGTTTTCATTATAAATGATTTATTTTATTATAATAATAATAATTTGGGTAGTGTAATATTTACTACGTTTTGGTATAGAAAACTAAACCTGTGGAGGCCGATAAAGCGAATTAGTACTCGTGTAAGTGTATAGATTATTATAATTAGTAGTTTCAATTTTTTTAAGAAATATTAAATTGACATTATACTTTTTTTGGTGATTTACAAATAATAATAACTCTTTAAAATCAATCACTTTTGCTGGAGCTTCCTCATTTGTAGTATTATTTTCTGTTACCTTTTTTAAATGGCATTTTCCATTACATTTTAACTCTGGTTTGTTTATATTTTCACAAAATCGCTCAATAAAGTTCGCTGTATCTAAATAATAATAGGCGTAAGTTAAGGAAACACGCATGCAAGCAAATAACATTGTTAGAGTTAAAATTATAGAAACTATTATAGAAGCAATTTTCATCGGAGTAAAATTAAAAAGATTTAAATATCTTAAATATGACTTTTGTCATAATAGCTTTTAGGATTTGAATATTATAAAAACCTAATTTCACTGTTACATAAGTTACTTACTTAAGCACTTTATATCTTTAGTTTTGCATAAAATTAATTGAATAATGAAAAAAATTCTAATAGTATTACCAATAATGTTTTTATCCTTGTTTTCTTACACTCAAGAGATAGTTTTAATTACCAAAGAAGACGTTGTTGCTAAGGTAAAAGAAAATAACAATGCTATTAAAATGTCTCTCCAAGAGGTATTAATGGCAAAAGGTGATTTTAATCAAACCAATACAGTTTTTTTACCAAATATAACTGCTACACATACAGGAATTTCTACAACTAATCCTTTAATGGCTTTTGGTGCTAAATTAAATCAAGAAATATTAACTCAAAATGATTTTCTTCCTGCTTTGCTGAATAACCCATCACAAATAGAGGATTATGCAACAAAAATTGAAATACTTCAACCTTTAGTTAATCTTGATGGTATTTATCAACGTAAAGCTGCAAAAGCAAAATTAAATGCTACCGAACTACAAT